>WLWD01000009.1_pt1 | contig 40719 bp, 35 predicted proteins | sample 6712731 | NCBI WGS metagenome assembly WLWD01 (sample SAMN12718690, study PRJNA576275) | sponge metagenome | isolation source: marine sponge | host: Mycale hentscheli | place: New Zealand: South Island, Marlborough, Capsize Point | collected 2014-11-01
TACCGAAGTCTATCTGGCAAAAACTGAATCTTTCCTGGAGCATATTTTTTCTCGTCCTTGGTCTGATTAACTTGTATGTCGCCTTTTACTACAATCTCGACGCCGACCAGGAAGTACGAACTCAAACCTGGGTTAATTTCAAGGTGTTTGGCTTAATGGGACTAACCCTGGCATTCACCGTGATTCAGATGCTTTTTCTCGCGAGGCACATTGACCCCAAATCGAATCCCGACTCCAATTCCAACTCCCAATCCGACTCAGAATCTGGTTCCTAATACAGATAAAGTCAGCCCAAACGAAACCAAAAAAAGATCAAAACATGTACTACACCATCTGTGCCACAGACATCGAAAATAGCCTGGAAAAAAGACTTGAAGCCAGACCCGCTCACGTCGAACGACTAAAAAACCTGGTGGAGGAAGGACGACTATTGGTTGCCGGCCCTAACCCGGCAGTAGACAGCGAAGACCCTGGTACTGCGGGTTTTACCGGCAGCGTTATCATCGCTGAATTCGACTCCCTGGAAGATGCCAAAAGCTGGGCCAATAATGATCCCTATGTCGCTGCCGGTGTCTATCAGAAAGTTGAAATAAAACCCTATAAAAAAGTACTTCCCTAAATTCTCTAACCTAAATCCTCTGGCCACCTTATTCCCGCCCTCAAGAGTCCCCCGGTGAAAACGAAATAACGAGAAACGGAATAACAAGACGACCAGAATTCCACCAAAAGCGGTTAACACCACCCATGCATAGCCGAGGAATTCTGCTCAACTTACCAGTAGTAGGCTTGCGGACAAGGTATCTGGACCCGCGATGCAAGGGATAGCAAGGGGAAATACACTCAAATCGGTCCCAGGACAATGTTCATTGAAGATATGATGGGCAACACCCAAAACCACTTTTCACATTGATTCTGTCTCAAAATACAGACTCGACCGCTCCGTCTACGATGAACCCCCAAGTTGACTGATCTTTATCAACTGGAACTCAGAAAAACCCGCTTTGATTCTCGCTTCGAAATTAAAGGGCCCGTGTTTGCGGCCGGGGAGGTGTTTCTTAATGAGTTCGACCAGGGTATTTTCTGGATCAAGCTGCCTCTTCTCGCACTCATGTTTAAACCATCTCTGACCAATGGCAACATGTCTGACTTCTTCTTCGAGAATCAATCTCAAAATATCCGAGGTGCCGTGATCGCCAAGCGCTTCCAGACGTTTGATCATGGGCGGCGTGACATCCAGTCCCCTGGCTTCAAAGACGCAGGGGATCAGAGCCATCCGTTGCAACAGGTCCCGGTCAGTTTTCACAGCCATGTCCCACAATCCGTTGTGTGCAGGGAAATCACCGTACTGATAACCAAAATCATTAAGCCGCTGGGAAAGCAGTCTATGATGGTTCGCTTCTTCTTTCGCTACGGATAACCAATCTGTATAGAACTCCCAAGGCATATCCCGGAATCGATATACCGCATCCAGCGCAAGATTGATGGCATTGAATTCGATATGGGCCAGGGCATGAATAAAAATGCTTTGTCCCAGAGTGGTGGAGAGTTTTCGTTTTTTTAGCTCTTTCGGTGGAACCAGCACCAGGTTTTCCGGGTGTCCTGGGATTGCCCTTGGAATTGTCTTTCGAATTGTCTTTCGAATTGTCTTCGGAATCGGAACTCGCCCCGTCGTCGCATCAGCCTCCATTCTTCGTTTACCCTCCCGCCATCGCTTCCACAGATCGGCTACAAGAGTTGTTTTTTGAACCGGACAACTGGCACAAAGCGCCCTTAAGCTGAGGTCGAAAAGAAATTCTGAATCAACGGTTTGTGGCATTACACTCTCGGACATAAAGGGCTTTTGCATAGAGTATCCTGACATAACGGGTCATTCGAAAAGGACCTCAGAACTAATGCTAAATCCACTGTTCAATCATGCTCAGATACCACGGCTTCTCCGTTTATTTTCTGCCATATGGCTTTTTCACCGGTGCTTTTTTCAATCAGCTGCATCCATTGCTCATGGCCCTGCATCTCCTCTTCGGAGGCGAGAATGATCGGAGTGCTAATATGGGTATCGGCATGGTAGACGGCCTTGGTGCGTTGGCTATTGTATTCAGTAATATCTTCGTTTTCCCCTAGCAGGGTGGTCTGGCCCCCGGTCATCATTAAATACACATCTGCTAGAATTTCAGCATCCAGCAATGCGCCATGAAGGGTTCGCTGGGTATTATCCACGTCATAACGCCGACATAACGCATCCAGATTATTCTTTTGGCCTGGATGTTTGCTTCTCGCCATCGCCAGGGTATCCAGGATTGTGCAATGCTCCCCGATCAGGCTTTCACCATGACCGGCTAATTTGAATTCATGGTTCAGGAATCCCACGTCAAAGGGGGCATTGTGGATGATGAGTTCCGCGCCTTTAAGGAAATCAAACAGTTCCTGTGCCAGATCCCCGAACAAAGGTTTGTCCTGTAAACTTTCCAGTGAAATACCGTGGACTTCCTGGGCCGCCTCGTCAATTTCTCGCTCGGGGTTGATATATTGATGAAATCGGTTCTGTGTTAATCGCCGATTGATCATTTCAATAGCGCCGACCTCAATGATTCTATGCCCCTGAGAGGTCTCAAGGCCGGTAGTTTCGGTATCGAGGATAATCTGTCTCATAGTTTCGATTACGCCATGGTGTTATTTTAGGAAACCTCTCCATATACCGAAGAGAGGCGGATTGGTATAAGGAATGATGAAAATCAGGTCAACAACAAATAGAACTCATTAGTCGCAATTGTTGATACTAGTCGTTATTAGTCATTAACGCTCATTTATCTATTCAGATCACAATGACAGCTCACCACCCTAACGGATTAACTCTGTTGGCCAGTTCAATTCATCGATACCCTGATTCGCCAATTGGTCCGCGCGCTCATTACCAGGGTCTCCAGCATGACCTTTTACCCAATGCCATTGGACTTCATGCCGTCCAGTTTGCTCATCCAGAGCCCGCCAAAGATCCTGATTCTTAACTGGCTTTTTCGCCGCGGTCATCCAGTTTCTTTTTCTCCAATTACCTATCCACTCCAGAATACCTTTTCTTACATATTGGGAATCAGTAAAAAGGTCCACAGAACAGGGAATCTTCAATGCGGTGAGAGCCTTTATCGCTGCGGTTAGCTCCATTCGATTATTCGTTGTTTCATGCTCTCCACCATGAATCGCTTTTTCATTTTCCTTGAATATGAGTAGCGCGCCCCAACCTCCTGGTCCAGGATTTCCCCGGCAGGCTCCATCGGTATAGATTGTTACATTTCGAAGGGACATGTCTTTTGAACTCAGTCTTTTGGATTTGGTCTTTATAATGCAAGGAGTCTCTTTACAAGTCTGAACGAGTCAGGTTATTTCTCGTTCAGAATCACCATTCACGACGTTTACAGAGTCTCCTTAAGATATTGATTGTTTTCAGTCGAAGCCATTTTAGCAATAGCCATTTCGTTTATGGCAATGTTGGTTATAGCGATAATGAGATCAATATCCAGTGATATATTCAGTAGTATATTCAATGGCATCCAACGGCATTAGTTGGCGCTAACTGGGTTTAATATGTGTTAAACGTGTGCGAACCCGATTCCCAAGATCCAGAAACAAATTTGGAAGGCTATGTGGATTAGAAATAACTAGGTTATGGGTTTGTTATCCACGACCAGTCGTAAACTGGATCGGCGGGATCGCTGGTTTGACGCCTGAGCCGCTGGCTGGGCAGCGGGTTTAACGATACCTGGAATTAGCTGACGCCATCGCCTTCCCCGGGATGAGACAGTGTTCATCGACATTTCTTTTTTCCGTCCCACGATAACATAGACCCCACCGAGTCCTGGCCACCACCGGTCTCCTGCCCGATCCATAAAGGACAATTTTTGTCGATAGACCGGATTCTGCATCGGTAGACCATAGGACATCATTCTGGCACCAACAAGGTCAAAGCCCAATAGGGATAACCAGTCCTGAACCCTTCTCACACTATAATAATGCCCGTTCCAGGGTGCAGCTCCGACATGCTTATTGAACCCCCGGAAGACACCGTAAAAGCTAAACAGATTAAAGCCAATAATCGCCACACAACCTTCAGGATTTAACACTTGATTAACCTGCCTCAATACCTCATGGGGGGCATGGGAAAAATCCAGCGTGTGGGGTAATACCACTAAATCATGGGTCCTTTCACCGAAAGGAAGCGCCTCTGGATTTGCCACAGCCCAACCGTCTCCCCCTTGGCCATATCCGGACCCGCCCTGGCCAGACTTCCGACTATTAGACGCCGTTGAAAAACGACTGACTAACTCTTTGTCATTGTCCACAAAGCAGCGGAACCCTGATCCAACTTTCTCAAGAAAATTGCTCCGGGACAAACCTACCTGCAGGCTACTTGGATAGTATCCAGACGGGATTAGTTTAAAACATCGCTGCCTTTCTTCTTCCAGCAACGCCGCTCCTAATGAGGTAGCAAACCATTCATTGATTGAGCATTTTTTATCTGAAAAGGACATGGATCAAAGAGAGCGTAAATACGTAAATAAAGAACCTGTGAGAAACAAAGGGAGAAATCAGTGTAAAAATAGTGTTAGCGAAAAAGTAGGCCAGACAAATAGTCTAAACAGGTGGCCCAAATAAGCAATCCAGGGAATGCATTTCTAAATGCTGAAACCCATGGAACGAACACCTGTTTTCGCAAAGTTTTACGACTCATCGGCATTCGTTGCTACAATGCCTGACCTTAAATCTTTAATCCCGGAAAATCAACGATGTCCGAGACGTTATCCTCTTACTCCCCCACCATTGACCTCGCTCAGGCACTCATTCGGGAGCCTTCGGTGACCCCGGAAGATGCCAATTGCCAGGCTATCCTGAAAGAACGGTTGAGGACCATTGGATTTGAGGTTGAAACTATGGTCTTCGATAATGTTACTAATTTATGGGCCACTCGGGGGAATGCTAAACCGTTAATGGTTTTCGCCGGACACACTGACGTGGTTCCCACGGGCCCATTGGACCAATGGGAAATTCCACCGTTTGAAGGAGTAATAAAGAACGGCATACTCCACGGTCGCGGTGCCGCAGACATGAAGGGCAGCATTGCCTGTTTTATCACTGCCTGTGAGCGCTTTATCGCATCTCATCCGAATCACCAGGGGACCATAGGCCTGTTGATTACCAGCGACGAAGAGGGCCCTGCTACTCATGGCACAAAAGCGGTAATGGACGTATTGAAACAACGGAATGTGGACATCGACATGTGCATCGTCGGCGAACCCACCAGTACGTCCAGATTGGGGGATGTAGTTAAGATCGGGAGAAGAGGATCATTAGGTGCAAAACTGAAAATAAAAGGCAAACAGGGACACATCGCCTACCCCCACCAGGCGGACAACCCCATGCATCGCAGTATCCCGGCACTAAACGAACTCATTGCGAGGCAATGGGACCAGGGAAATGAAAACTTCCAACCAACCAGCTTTCAGATATCGAATATCAATAGTGGGACCGGCGCAACCAATGTGATACCCGGAGAAATGGACGTTCTTTTTAATTTTCGTTTTTCTCCAGAAACCACCGACAGGGAATTAATGGAAGCCACTGAAACCATTTTACAAAAACACGGTGTCGACTATGACATCCACTGGAATCGCAGTGGACAACCCTTTGAGACCAAACAGGGAAATCTGGTGGATGCAGTTGTTGACAGTATCAAAGCAGTAACAGGCAATACCACAGAGCTATCTACCTCAGGTGGCACTTCAGACGGTAGGTTTATTGCTCCCACGGGAGCTCAGGTGCTTGAACTGGGACCCATTAACGCCACAATCCATCAAATTGATGAACAAATATCCATCTCTGATCTCGATTTGCTGTCCAGTTGTTACGAACAAACATTGAAAACACTCCTAACCTGACTCTGGAAAACCGCAACTCATATCAGCCATTCCGCCCCCATGTCCGTTTTCAAACGAGTAATTCTGATGCTTTTTGTCCCCTTATTCGCCATTGGGTTCGGATTGGCATGGTATGGAATGACAGCGAGATTTGTGACTACGGACAATGCCTATGTCAAGACGGATATTATATCCATTAGCTCAAACATCGATGGCCGGGCCCATTCAATCCACATCGAAAACAACCAATTCGTGCGAAAGGACCAGGTTCTTTTTAGCCTTGATGATGAAACTCACAAAATTTCGGTGAGTAAGTCGAAGGCCAAACTGGATTCCGTGTTGCTTCATATTCGATCCCTGCGATCCCGTTATCAGCAGGCACTCAGTGAAATTGGTCATGCCCAACAACAACTGGAATTCAGACAAAAACAACTCCGCCGCCAACAGGATCTCGCAGATCGGAATGTGGGTTCGGTGGCGACGCTGGATAATGCCATTCATGAACTAAAGATTGCTGAACGGAATTTGTTGATGAGCAATGAATCCGCTCAACAAGTACTAACAGAACTTGGGGGAGATATTGATCGCCCGGCGAAGACACACCCGATGTACCTGGAAGAAATAACCGCCTACAAACAGGCCAGATTATTACTCAAGGACACAAAGATCATCGCCCCCGCCGATGGAGTCGTTACGCGAATGAATCTTCAACCTGGGGAGTGGGTAGAGAAAGGTCGACCGGTTTTTAGTCTGGTAGACAAACAAAAACAGTGGATTGAGGCGAATCTCAAGGAAACCCAACTTACCCACGTAAAGGTTGGACAGTCGGTGAAGATTCACATTGACGCCTATCCGTCAACCACCTGGCAGGGCAGTGTTAAACACATTAGTGCTGCAATGGGCAGCGAATTCATGATCCTACCGCCTCAAAATGCCACAGGAAACTGGATTAAAGTGGTCCAACGTATTCCTGTTCACATCGACATTGATAGTCAAACCGATAAAGCTCCACTACCAAGAGCAGGCATGACATCGACAATCACCATCGACACAGAAATCGAAGGCGCCATGGCGAGCTGGCTTCGTCGACATTTCAGTCGGTTTTTCCAATCCATTGAAAGACAGTGAAGCAAGCCGATTCCGTCTTCAATCCATGGCCAGGTTTTTTCGCTGTAGTGATGGCGTCAGCAGTTTACGCTTCGGCCTGGACCTTGCCCAATGCTGTACTGCCGCAAATTCAGGGTGGTCTTTCAGTCAGCATCAATGAGGTTTCCTGGGCAGTAACTGCCAGTGTGGTAGCAGGAGCCATAGGCATTCCCCTTACACCCTGGCTAAGCCAGCGATTAGGAGCCAAGAGGTTGATGATGACAACGCTGGGATTTTTTTCCGCTGCGTCCGCTATGGTCGGAACGGTAACCAGCTTTGAGGAGTTAATCATCTGGAGAGTGATCGCCGCATTTGCCGGTTCTCCCATTCTGGCATTATCTCAATCCGTGATTCTTGAAAGTTTCGACTTAAAAACACGTAGCCTGGCATTTTCATTGTGGTCCATTGGAATTACCGCTGGATGGGTTCTTTCACCGGCTATTGGTGCCTGGCTTGCCGATCTGGTGAGCTGGCGTCTGGCCTTCTTTAGCCTGGTACCATTCGGATTCATTGCCTTCATATTTTGCAGTATTTTCATGGCACCGTCTGCCTATCAGCAACCCAGGAAGTTTGATTGGACCGGTTTTCTGACATTGGTCATTGCCTTAACCATGATGCAATTAGTGGTAAACCGGGGACATCGGGAGGACTGGTTTCACTCGGAGGCCATTATTAGCTTTACCATCGTTGGACTCACCGCATTTTATTTATACGTTGTTCACACGCTCCACTGCCGATCACCTTTTTTGAATTGGGCAATTTTTCGCGATCGAAATCTGGTAATCGGCCTTTGCATCACTTTGATCTACGCCTCTATCGGGTTAATCCCTATGGTGTTACTACCTATGATGCTGGAACAACTGCGAGGAGTTGAAGTAATGACATTGGGGGTGCTTTCCATGCCCAGAGGAGTCGCTCAGATTATTGGTCTGGTTTTTGCAGGACTTTTGGTCAACAAAATAGACCCCCGGTATCTGCTAGGCGGTGGACTAATGGTTTTCTCTTTGTCTACCTGGCAAATGGCCCAATACAATATGGAAATCGGTGCCTGGGATATCTTCTGGCCAACGGCCCTCCAGGGATTGTCTCTGGCCTTTATCTGGATTGCCCTTCTGGCCACGATTTACTCCACCATCGAATCCCATTTGCGAACCTACGCCACCACGCTGGTATCTCTCACTTATAGTTTGTCCAGCAGCATGGGAGTTGCCCTGGCGATGACGACTCTTGGTCGATCCATACAAACGAATCATCAGGAAATCAGTGCATTCATGGACCCGGAAAGAAAAATATTTCACTTCGCTGATAGTATGACTAATTGGTCATTTGATAGTCTACAAGGATTGCTATCCATGGAACAGGAAATCACACTGCAATCCTATTCCCTGGCATATAACAATGTATTTTTTGTTCTCGTTGTTTGTGCCCTTGGAATGATTCCCCTTGTCATATTCATGCGGCGATAGTGGGGATACCCAAAAAACAAGAAAACCAAGATGAATATCCTGACGATTATTACCCATCCTATCCAAAGCAGTTTTAATCATGCCCTGCTCGAAAACGTAGTCAAGGGTCTGGAGCAATCCAATCACACGGTAGATATTTCTGATCTTTACGCAGAAAACTTTCAATGCGCCATGACTGACGCGGACTTTGCCCAATTCCACAACAAGCCCATGCCGAAAGACGTATTGGCTTTTCAAAAACGGGTGGAATGGTCCGATGGACTGGTGTTCATTTTCCCCATTTGGTGGTGGTCAGTGCCCGCAATGCTCAAAGGCTGGATTGACCGGGTAATTAGCTATGGTTGGGCGTGGTCCGATCCCCTGAATCCTGATAGCGGTTTTTTGAAAGAAAGAAAAATTTTGGTATTGGCTACTGCCGGCGCAAGCAAAGCCGCATTGGCTAAACGGAAATACGATGAATCATTGCACACCCAACTAAATGTTGGCACATGGGGTTATTGCGGTTTTCGGGACATCACTACTCACTTCTACTATGAACTTCACAGTGAGACCCCTTTGACACGTCGACAGTCCTATTTAGACCACGCGCAGCAACTGGGAAGTACCGTATTTTCATCGCCAGATTCATAACTACGGGCGACGCTAGCACCAGATCCATGTTCAAGCCGACAGCATATCTCAGCCATGGATACATTCCTTGATACGGTTTACTTGACCTACAATCACGGTTGATTCAAGATTCGCGTTCGTTAGCAATGTCACCGTTTTATTTTCACACTTTGCATTTGATCACCCAGGCTGACCTTAGAAGATGACCACTCAAAACGATCAATCACTATCCACCGAAACCAGAATTACCCAGGCCCTGGGAAGAGAGGACGCTGAAACCGGTGCAGTGGTCCCGCCTATTTATGTATCAACCACCTATGCGCGACACGGAGACTATAGCCTGCCAGATAATCGTTCCTATATTCGTGATCATGGGCTGACTCAATCACTCCCCGAGGCCATGTTATGTGAGCTTGAAAGAGGAGCCGAAGCATTGTCTTTTTCATCCGGAATAGCTGCTTGCACAGCCCCTTTCCACGCTCTGGAACAAGGGGATCATGTCGCGGTATCTGATACGATTTATCACGGTGTATTAAGCTGGTTGGAGTTTTTCGCCAAATCAAGGGGCCTGAGATACACGTTGTTTGATGCCAGAAATTTGAACGAGTTCGCCAACCTGATCTCCAGCACTCCTACTAAATTAGTCTGGTTTGAAACCCCTGCAAACCCAACATGGCATATTGCCGATATTGCCGCACTCAGCGAAATTGCCCATCGACATCAGGTTACGGTGGCTGTGGATTCCACCTGCGCAACACCAGTGCTTTGCCGACCTATCGAACTCGGAGCAGATATTGTCTGTCATTCGGCGACCAAATACCTAAACGGACACTCCGATGTGCTGGCTGGAATGCTAATCACAGCCGCAGAAACCCCTCTTTGGCAAAGAATAAAACAACACCGGCTCATGGCTGGCCCAATGCTGGCATCCCTGGACGCCCATTTGCTTGTTAGAGGAATGAGAACACTTTTCCTCAGAGTAAGAAAACAATGCGAAAATGCGCTGACACTGGCATCCTATCTGCAAGCGCATCCCGGAGTTGAATATGTCTACTATCCTAGACTGGCAAACGATCCTGGTCATGAAATTGCGAACAGGCAAATGACTGGGGGCTATGGTGGAATGTTATCCCTTCTTATCCCCGGTGGTCGGGAAGAAGCTGTGGCAGTGGCTTGCCGGGCTCGGGTATTTAAACGAGCCACCTCTCTGGGTGGGGTTGAGAGCCTGTTAGAGCATCGCAAAACCAGCGAATCTGATAATACCAAAACGCCCGAAAACCTAATTCGGGTATCCGTTGGAATCGAGGATATTAACGACTTAATCCGGGATTGGGAGTGGATGCTTCAAGAGTAACCGCTCCCTGGTTCTGGTATTTTCTTACTTCCCTCTGCAAAGGGAGCTAATCATTCAATACCGATTTCGAGTGAGTATCGCTATGAGTTATGCGGAACAATTTTTCACTGGCTGAACTATGCAGCTAATTCAGGTTAGCTTTTCGTAAACACAAAACCATCCTTCAAGTTCACCCTGGTCGAAGTACCGACCTATCTCCCGATAGCGGCAGGCGAGTGTTTGTGAGTTTTCCAACTCCTGCAGCATTTTTTCAAAACCACTTTTCTGCCACAGTTCACCATGGATTGTGCAGGCAATAAAGCCACCTAACCTGGTAATTCTTGAGATTTCGTGAAAGGGTTCGGGGCCCACATGTCCATGAGTGAATGTTCCAGAAGAGATGATGGCATCGAATTCACCATCGTCATAGGGTAAGGGCAAATTGACATCCACGACCCTCAGACCTTGATAAATTCCTCTTTTACCTGCAACCTCAATCATATCCGGTGAAAGATCCAGGCCATGGAGTGCTTTGAACCCTTCATCATGAAGATATTTGGATGTCAGACCGGTGCCACATCCGATATCCAGCACCTTTGATTCCTGATTCGTCAGATACCGCGTCAATTGTTCCGCAATCAGCCGGGGTGAGCAATACCCCAATCCCTCAATCATCTGCGCATCATAGTCATCTGCCCATTTCTGGTAGAACAGTCGCATATCATTATCATCCGATAATCCATAGGCTTCTGCCAGAAATTCCTTCGATTTCAATTCACTAATGCCGCTACTATTTTCAGGTTTTTTCATCAGAATATATTTTCAAAAAGTCTATCTGGGAGACACAGGACCAGGAATCCGCAATCATGCTCTTCGTCCTTCCCTCGTTGTCTTATGTCTTACTCTCTTATCATTCCACTCTCTTTACTTACCCTTTTACTTACCCTTGGTCCTATAATGTTCCCCCTGATGCAAACCCGGATGCCATACTATTGTTTTTCTGTCGGTGACTTCAAAACCATAGCGACTCCCAACATACATAAAAACATACCTATTAGGGCCATTACACCAAATCGCTCATCAAACAGGAACCAGGCTTCCGCGGCCACCAGGGGAGGAACCAGATAGAACAAACTGGCTACCCTCCCGGCTTCGCCCTGGCGAATTAGCCACATCAATAGCAACACTGCCCCGATAGACAATACCACCACCAACCAACCCATGGTCAGAACAAATTGCAGATTCCAATAAATAACCTGTGATTCGAGCAAAAAAGCTAATATCGCCATGAAGACGCAGTTTGCTGCATATTGCACAAACACTCCGGGTAGCAAATCATAATCACCGCAAAACTTTTTCTGGTAAATCGTGCCAATTGAGATACCAAACAATGACGCAACACAAAGCGCAACTCCGATGGCGTTGAAATGGGAATCAGCCACACCTTGCTCACCCACTACCAGGATGATTCCAATGAAACCTGTTACCAAGCCCAATACCTTCAATCTGGTCAAAACTTCCCTAAGGAAGAGCATCGCGAATAGCGATGTAATTAACGGCTGCAGGCCGACAATAATGGCGGCAATAGACGCAGGGAGCCCATGATAGATCCCCGCAAACACTCCGCCAAGATAAACACCATGGATCAGAACACCAACCACGGCGAGGTGAACGTAACCAGCCCGGTCCCTTGGCCAGGACACCTTTATAAAAGGGAGAATCATCAAAAGCGCCAACAAATTAAGCGCCGTCCTGATCGTTAGGAAAGTAAAGGGCTCCGCGCTCGGCAATCCGAACTTAGCGCCCACAAAACCAGTACTCCACAACACAACAAATACCAGAGGGACACCGAGTTTAATTAACATGGGAGCCTAAAAAGTTAATCTGAAAAAGTTTGGGAATACGACCATTGTAAAGCGTGGAGTCTAAGTGAAAGGACCTAAAAAACGAAAGCAATAGTAAAAAAATGATCTAAAAATAACTGCGACCATGTTAACTACGGTCGGGAGGCATCGGTGTCAGTGAACAGGGTCAGTGCATGAAGTCAAAGCCAGAGCAGAGAATCGGGCATCCAGACATCAGGTTCGATATTCCTTAAATATCGGAATCATTTTCCCTGAGTTTTTAATTAGACTGGCAGTTTAACCTGGTAATCAGGCTTGAATACCAAACCGATCAATCTTTTTCCGTCATTGTGCGATCAAAAGCTACTCACCCGTGGTTCTTATCTGAGATTCAAACGCCTTTACAAGGCTGCGAGACAAGACTGCGATAAAATCATTTCTCTCAATACGATTTTTTGTTACAGACTCTCCGCTTATAGGATCATTCCGATGGGGTCATTCCAATAAAGTCATTAAATCGGCGTCTTGAATCGACACGTTTGCAAACCAGGCACTTTTCCATCTACTAATTTTCTGCTCCTCACTTAGGCATTGTGGCGACACGTCCATTGGGTCACCCCAAACCTGATTTCCATCAATGGCGCGGCAGTTGACAGCGCCAAATTTACCCTCTTCCAGGATTAGAACGATACCAACCATGACACCACAATCAGAGCAAACAAGAAAGTCAGCAATCCGGTTTCCAGTTTTATATTTTTGGATTCGTGTTTCGTCCTTTACGGCAAAGGATAAAGACCCATCATTGTCGGAGAAATATTGCACCCCGTGTTTCTGGCAAAAATCGCAATCACATTCCCTTGGGCTGAAACTGGATGGGTTAACATTAGATTCAATATAAAAACGGATATTTCCGCAATGACAGCTGCCATTTAGCGTAGAGGCAATTTCCGATATAGTCTTAGACATGGAGACTGACTTTCATCATTTAATTGATGTTATCCATTTAAATCGAAAAAAGGAAACCCGAAAAAATTAACCCTGGTTTTTTACTTCGACAGCCACCACAAAAAGCACGGCGTAGTCCTGCTTTTTACAACCTGGCACAGCGGGCATCTCAGCACCGGGGGTAATGGGATATACCGACGCGTCCGCATTGGTTGGTGAACACGAGCCCTCGCCGTCAGCGGGGGAATACCGCGCAGAGCGGCATGGGAGATGAGTGACATCATACAGCGTTGTACCAGGACCAAGCTCCCATCGATGTTCTCCACTTTCATCTTCAGGATGGATTGTCAAAATACTCACTGCAGCTCGATCCCCCGTTACCACATACTTACCTGGAGCAAGAGGGAAATCCGGCTCCTCCATAATCAAACCGTGTTCCTCTACCCACCAGTCTTCATCATTGAACTTCCATTTCGCCGGAGCGATGCCATTGGCCGCTTTCAGCTCTTCATAATTAGTCAACCATACTCCCCTGGGACCAGGATCTACACGCCATATACCCCAGGTTTCTGCTCCCGTACCGGAGACCGCATTTGGATCACCTAAAGCAGCGATAAACTGGGTTTTTACTGCCCGGAATTTTGTTTTTTCTTCAGCCGCTCCATGGGCAGACTGACCGAATGTGGCAACCATCATCAACATACCAAGCAGGACCGGCGAGACGGATCGAGTGAGCCGGGACATGGAGAGAACACCTCGAATAATATTCCTGACACCTGGAACAGCGTTTTTCTTTTGGATCTGCCTTTTCATTGAATTGAATTCCTCGCTCTGGGTTATTTGAAAACGAAAGCGTCATACCCCGCCATTGGATAGTACTATTAGACAGTGTTTCTAGAGAGTGTTGTAAGGCAGCGCCTGCCTCTGCAGAATACCTCCAAAAAACTGCCAAATAAGAACGGACTGGAGGTCAAAAATAGTGACCAGTGATTGTCACTTTGCCTCAGCAATTAATGGCAATTTTGTCATTGTAGCAGGAGACTACTTCGAAATGGCACATGCCTGATCAGCAAATTCTGATTAAGTCCCGCCGTAAGCACCATCAAACCGACTAAATGCTTTGAACATCCGCCTTTTATATACGCTCCCTAATTACTCATAAATACCCAATAGAACGCAACCTCTAAAGAATATTGTCCACAAACGTCCGTTTTCGTCGCTGAAGTGACCCATTGCTAATCCGCGCACGTCAAATAAAGCAGTCCAGATTGATACAAAAAGCCAGAGCATTCACTTCAATATGCCCCAAATCACCCACCTGGCCAGCCTTATCCCAGTTGTAATTTTTTTGCTATTGCACTGTGATCCCGCAAGAGTTGCCCAAGATCCATATTCACACACTGCCCCTGCAACACCTTCCACTCCCCACTCACCATCACGGCATCCGCATTCTGGGCTCCACAAAGAACCAATGCTGCCAGAGGATCCCCTGACCCGGAAAAGCGTGGCTCATCCAGGGTGAATAAAGCAACATCCGCCTGTTTACCCTCTGAGAGTTCACCAATATCATGACGCCCAAGGCAACGGGCTGAGCCATTGGTTGCCCAATCAAGGGCTTTGGTATGGCTAATATTCCTTGCGCCATATTGCAGTCTTTGCAACAAAAATGCCTGTCGAACCTCCTGAATCATGTTGGAGCAGTCATTGGAGGCTGATCCATCCACGCCGAGACCAACGGGAGAACCCGCCTGTTGCAGTTTTTCCACAGGACATTGCCCGGAGCCCAGCATCATATTGGAGCTTGGACAATGAGTAATCCCTACTCCCGCTTCTCCTAACCGTGTGACTTCATCATCATCGAAAAAAATACCGTGAGCCAGCCAGACATCATCATCCATCCAGTCAACCCGTTCCAGATAATCTACCGGCCGACAACCAAATTGTTCGAGGCAGAATCGGGTTTCATCGTGGGTTTCCGCGAGGTGGGTATGAAGGCGTACACCGAGTTTTCTCGCCAATTCAGCGCTGTCCACCATGAGCTGCTCGGTAACGCTAAATGGCGAACAGGGCGCGAATGCAATCTGCAACATACTTCCATTTGATGGGTCATGATACTTATGAATGACGCGTTCGCAGTCGGCAAGAATCTCTTCTTCGGTTTGAATGGTATTTTTCGGGGGCAAACCACCCTGCTCCTCGCCCAGACTCATCGACCCTCGAGTAACCGTTGACCGTATACCAATCGATCTTAGAGCCTCAACCTGGATATCCAGGGCATTGGTCGCAGCCTGGGGGTAAATGTAGTGATGATCAGAGCTGGTAGTACACCCTGAAAGCAGTAATTCTGTGGCAGCTAATTGAGTGGACAGATAAATCATCTCTTCATCCAACCCCGCCCAGATGGGATATAGGGTTTTGAGCCAGGGAAATAATCCTTTATTCAAGGCCGCTGGAACTGCCCGGGTCAAGGTTTGATAATAGTGGTGATGGGTATTTATCAGGCCTGGAAGAACGACATGAGCAGATGCGTCAAAAATCTGGTCCACCGGTGCTGATGGCTCACTACCAGAAGCGATGCATTCGGCAATTTTATCCTCCTCAATCACCAACCCTCCCTCAGCACGGGTGGTTTCATCCACAAATATGGCAAGGGGGTTTCTAATCCAGGTACGCATAGGGTGAGATATCTTTAATTTGTGCTGTTTATAAAACTAATGGTCGCCGAATAATCACCGCATGATCACTATTCAAATGCAGAGAAATGATTTGTTCATGCCCACGCAAATAGGACTGAGACTACCTACTCATGCTTCAATAATTTCCTGATACCCAACGTGTCATTCCATTTATCAGGGTGCGATTCGGAATTTCCCGAAGAAAGTCATTTCAAAAGTATAGCCCACTCTGTCAACCTCCCCGAAGTGAAACCAAAAGTGATATCAACCTGGATATCCATGCCAATAGCCAGCTCCGGGTACTCAATATCATCATCCAGGATCCAAATGGGATGGCAATAAAGGCTATTAAACGCTATTTGTGTTAAAAACCTATGTCAGCAAGACTATAATTAACCAAAATTATGCCTCTGGTACGTCTTCCGTGACTCTAACTTCTAACTTCGCTGACGTCTTTCATGACTAATCATCAATCAAAAATATTACTGGAACTGCGGGGAATGACCAAGGCTTTCCCCGGGGTGCTTGCCAATGACAATGTGGACATGGCTCTTAAAAGTGGCGAGATACATGCTCTTTTAGGGGAAAACGGCGCAGGCAAATCCACTTTGGTGAAAATGATCTACGGAATCCTCAAGGCGGACCAGGGTGAAATTGAATGGGAAGGACAAACTGTCACCATCAGCAATCCGGCGATGGCCCGACGCCTCGGCATTGCCATGGTCTTTCAGCATTTCTCCCTATTCGACTCCCTTTCAGTTTGCGAAAACATTGCATTAGGCATGGAAGATGCTGGCGACATGTTATCTCTGAAAGAACACATTCTGGAAGTTTCTAATCGATATGGCCTACCACTTGATCCCGATAGGCATGTTTACACCCTATCAGTGGGTGAGCGCCAAAGAATTGAGATTATTCGCTGCTTATTGCAGAACCCCAAAATGCTGGTTATGGATGAACCCACTTCGGTATTAACACCCCAGGAAGTCAATAAATTGTTCGAGACGTTAAGTCGACTGGCAAAAGAAGGGGTTGCCATTCTCTACATCAGCCATAAACTCGACGAAATAAAAACACTTTGCCAAAAAGCGACCATTTTAAGGGGCGGTAAGGTAATGGATAGTGTGATGGTGGTCAATGAAAGCGCTAACTCCCTGGCGTCCCGAATGATGGGGCAGGAATTGGACTTTTCCGCCAGAGAGAAATCCAGTAGCGTCGGCGAATCCCGCCTGCGAATCAACCATCTGAATTTACCGGCTGAAGATGAATTTGGCATCCCCTTACGGGATATCAGTTTATCGGTTCACAGCGGCGAAATCGTCGGTATCGCCGGGGTAGCTGGCAATGGCCAGGACGAGCTTTTAAAAGCGATCAATGGCGAAATAACAGGAAGTGATAACGATTTCATATACATCGATAACGAGCCCTGTGGTGTTAGTGATGTAAATCGTCGCAGGACCATGGGACTGGCCTCTATACCAGAAGAACGGTTGGGCCATGGAGCAGTTCCCAATATGAGTCTAAACGAGAATAGTTTACTTACCTCATTTAGACGACTCGGGTTTACTAACCGGGGATTTATCAATCTCAACAAATGTCGACACTTCTGTGAGAGTGTGATCAGTACTTTTAATGTAAAGTCCAATGGCAGCACTTCTTCCGCAGCCAGTTTATCCGGGGGCAACTTACAAAAGTTTATTGTCGGCAGGGAAATACTTCAAAAGCCAGATATTTTGGTGGTCTCCCAGCCAACCTGGGGGGTGGATGCGGGGGCAGCACAAACCATTCATCATGCACTAAGAGGGCTGGCTGAAAACGGCACTGCTATTTTGGTTATATCCCAGGATCTTGATGAGCTGATGAAAATCAGCGATCGAATTACCGCCATTTGCGCAGGCGCCCTGTCCCAGGTGTTTCCCGCGTCGGAGGTCACCATCGAGCAAATTGGGCTCATGATGGCGGGCGTTCAAAACGGAGAAAATCATGCTTAAACTAATCAAGCGACCGGAACAATCCCGGGCAATGGTCTATTTATCTCCTGTGTTGGCGCTAATTTTTACGCTGATATCCGGCATAGTATTATTCCGGATAATGGGAGTGTCGCCGTCTGGGGCACTTTATGTCTTTTTCGTCCAACCCCTGACATCACTGTATGGTTGGACAGAACTGGGAGTAAAAGCAACTCCATTGGTATTAATCGGCATTGCCCTATCCATTGGTTTTCGCGCCGGAGTATGGAATATTGGTGCTGAAGGACAACTGACATTGGGGGCAATTTGCGGTGGCGGTGTCGCCTTGTTATTTTATGAAGTAGATTCGATATTTGTCCTTCCTTTAATGATCATCGCAGGAATGGTCGGAGGCATGTTTTGGGCAGCAATTCCGGCGTTTTTACGGACCCGGTTTAATGCCAACGAGATTCTAACCAGTTTAATGCTAACTTATGTGGCGACGCTGCTGCTTAGTTTGCTGGTTCATGGCCCCTGGAGAGACCCTGACGGATTCAATTTCCCGGAATCACGGATTTTTAGCGATTCTGCGACCCTGCCCATTCTTATCCAGGGAACCCGCCTGCACCTTGGTGCTATATTCGCCCTTGCGGGAGTACTCATGGCCTGGGTATTGATGGCCAGAACCATTATCGGTTTTCAGGTTGGTGTTATCGGGCAAGCACCCGCCGCAGGAAAATACGCGGGCTTCAGCATCAACAAAATCATCTGGTTTACATTGTTGCTTGGCGGTGCTTGCGCTGGGCTATCCGGTTTAATTGAAGTGTCCGGGCCAATTGGACAGCTCTTACCAAGCATCTCACCTGGATACGGATTCACCGCTATTATTGTGGCCTTTGTGGGTCGACTTCATCCCATTGGGGTACTATTCGCAGGAATATTGCTGGCGCTTTCCTATCTTGGTGGTGAGAGTGCTCAGATCACCATGAATCTGCCCTTGGCGGTGACTGGGGTTTTTCAAGGGTTATTATTGTTCTTTCTGCTAGCATGCGATGTATTAATCGGGTATCGCATCCAATTGAAAACCCCGGTCGCTTTAGCCAAACAGGAGACGCAGTCATGAATGAAATGATCATTGCCGCAGTCATCACTATTATCACCGCTGCAACGCCATTACTCTACGCTGCTTTGGGCGAGATGATCACTGAAAAATCTGGCGTTCTTAATCTGGGTGTTGAAGGTATGATTCTACTCGGAGCAGTTTGTGGTTTCGCCACGGTGCACATTACCGGCAGCGCGACACTGGCGGTATTGGCCGGACTCATGGCAGGGATGATTTTATCGTCGATTTTCGCCATACTGACTCTCTGGTTTCAGGCAAGTCAGGTTGCCAGTGGCCTGGCGTTAACCATATTCGGTATTGGTTTAAGCGCCTTACTTGGACAGAGTCTGGTGGGCATTGCCTATGACGGATTGCCTAAACTATTTATTCCTGGACTGACAGAGATACCATTAATCGGACCCTTGTTATTCGGTCATGATATCCTGGTCTATGGCTCATTTGTCGTTACTTTTGCCGTCGCCTGGTTTCTAAAACGCACTCGGGCAGGCCTAATTCTTCGAGCAGTAGGCGACTCCCATGATGCGGCTCATGCAATCGGTTTTTCTGTGCTCCGAATTCGTTTAATGGCCATTTTATTCGGCGGTGCCATGTCCGGGCTGGCAGGTGCTTACCTATCCCTAGCGTATTCGCCCCTTTGGATCGAGAACATGAGCGCAGGCAGAGGATGGATTGCATTGGCGTTGGTGGTGTTTGCTACGTGGCGACCTGGACGGGTATTGTTCGGGGCCTACCTGTTTGGCGGTATCACTATTCTGCAGCTGCACGCGCAGGCGCTGGGTGTGGGTATTCCTTCACAGATTATGTCCATGTTGCCCTATTTAGCGACAATCGTCGTTTTGGTAATGATTTCCCGGGATCGAAATAAAATCAAACTCAATGCACCTGCCTGTATTGGAAAGCCATTTCATCCCACCTCGTGAAATTTGTTAAGATCGCCCTGATTTTGTGTAAGCCTGGTTTTACTACGCCCGGTTTTGCGTAAAAGTGTATATTCGAAGTTGTAGGAGAAATTGATGACCCCCGTCATTCAATTGATTCGCTTAGCTATTTCATATTTCATGGTTTTAAAACTGGAGCAAATAATTAAATGAAAAGAAGAAGTGTACTTAAACAGGTAGCGGGAGCAGTGATATCAGCCGGTTTGATATTTGGTGCTCAAGCAACGAAAGCTGACGACGTAAACGTGGGTTTTGTTTATGTTGGCCCAGTCGGTGATCACGGCTGGACCTATCGACATGATGAAGGCCGAAAAGCTGTCGAAAAAGAGCTCGGTGTAAAAACTACTTTTGTAGAAAGCGTAGCAGAAGGTGCTGATGCAGAACGTGTCATTCGTACTCTGGCAACCAGTGGCAACAACATCATTTTCACCACATCCTTTGGCTATATGAATCCAACGCTTAAGGTCGCGAAACAATTTCCAAATGTGAATTTTGAGCATGCGACCGGCTATAAACGCGCTGATAACGTCAGTACCTATTCCGCTCGTTTCTATGAAGGGCGCGCAATTTTAGGAACTATTGCGGGTCATATGAGCAAAAGCGGTGTAGTTGGCTATATCGCCTCTTTCCCCATCCCCGAAGTAGTGCGCAGCATTAATGCTTTCATGCTGGCAATGCGTAAAGTTAATCCTGATGCAATCATTAAAGTTGTCTGGGTCAACTCCTGGTATGATCCAGGCAAAGAAGGGGACGCAGCAAAGGCACTCATCGACCAGGGCGCAGATATTATTACCCAACATACCGATTCTCCAGCACCTCTTCAGGTTGCCGAACAGCGCGGTGTCTATGCATTCGGTCAGGCATCAGACATGAGCGCATTTGCTCCCAAAGCACAATTAACGGCGACTATTGATGACTGGAATCCATACTACGTTGCGCGAGTAAAAGCTGCCATGGAAGGTAACTGGTCTTCTACGGATACATGGGATGGTCTGAAAGAAGGAATGGTAGGCATGGCGCCCTACGGCGATGTCGTACCTGCAGATGTTAGAGCTGCTGCGGATGCTGTAAAAGCTTCCATCATTGACGGTTCTTTTCATCCTTTCCAGGGCCCAATCAATAATCAGGCCGGGGAAACGGTGGTTAAAGCCGGAGAAACATTGGACGATGGTGCGTTACTTGGAATGGATTGGTATGTGGAAGGAATACAGGGCCAACTTCCAAACTAATCATTTAATACCAGGTATTTAAACACTAGTCATTGAGAAGCATTGGGAAACCAGCTATAGGTTCACCTTGGACCTTTTAGCATAACCCGGTTCTGATCTGGAGATTGGTATTAGTACCGGATCCGGGTTAACTCAAATATAATCGACCTTACGGTCACCTCGACCCCGAATTCAGCTTCTTGATTCGGGGTCGTTTTTTTAATCCGGATTTTCCAGAATTCTGCATTCCTGACAATCTCAGATTTATGGCCAGATTTGCGGCCCAGATTCATGATTCTGTAGTTATAGGATCCTATAATTATAGAAGGCCAAAAGAACGGATAGCCAGGACTGGTTAATGAATTCCAGGTTTGAAAACTCCCTGATTTCGAGTCACAATTATCTGTCCTCATTGAAACCATGAACTCAAATCCATGAGCCTGAACCCATGATCTTGAACCCATGAAACAGTCAAGGGGAAAATAACCGAAAATGACGACGATCATAGTTCAGGACTCACACCCTTGAGTATGACAATTTTTGATCATAATAATGAACACAGACGCTGAATTTCCTTTTTTCTGGTGATCGGTGGCGTGTCTTCCAATTTGATTCCTACAAGCTGTTTCGAAAAAATATTTCCTCGAACCTCCCACTAGAAATTAACGTCCAATCACAAATGAAAACATTCATCGACGCACTGCCAAAGGTTGAACTACATTGTCATATTGAGGGAACATTCGAACCAGAATTAATGTTTCAACTCGCCAGGCGCAATGGCGTTGAACTGCCCTATGATTCCATTGATTCACTTCGTGAAGCATACGCTTTTACCAAACTCCAGGACTTTCTTGATATCTACTATCAGGGAATGAATGTATTACTGACGGAACAGGACTTCTTCGATCTTACCTGGGCCTATCTGGAAAAATCCCACACCCAGCAGGTCAGACATGTAGAGATCTTCTTTGACCCCCAGGGACACTTGCCCAGAGGTGTTCCATTTTCATCGGTGGTAAATGGCATCCATAACGCATTAACCCAGGCAAAAGAGAGGTTTGGGATAACATCCGAACTAATCATGTGCTTCCTGCGACACCTTGACGAAGAGGATGCCATCGAAACACTAAATGCTGCAGCACCTTATAAGGACCTGGTTACCGGTATAGGGCTTGACTCCTCGGAATTGGGACACCCACCATCAAAATTCGAACGGGTATTCCAACAGGCAAGAGACCAGGGATATCGATGTGTGGCTCACGCCGGAGAAGAAGGCCCGGCTCAATATGTCAGAGAAGCCATTAGACTCTTAAAAGTGGACCGTATCGATCATGGAAATAACGCCCTGGATGACAGTAAACTCGTCGATGAACTCAGGGAGAAACAAATACCACTCACGGTATGTCCTTTGTCAAACACCCGTTTATGTGTGGTGGATCATATGCAAAATCATCCGATTCGTAAAATGCTGGACCTTGGTTTATGTGCCACCGTCAATTCAGATGATCCGGCCTACTTTGGGGGTTACATGACTGAAAACTATAATGCGATTACTCAATCCCTAGGCTTGAATAAGGAAGAGATTATCACTCTTGCTAAAAACGGCATCGAGTCGTCTTTTGCGCCGAAACAACGCAAACAGGCGTTGCTGGAAGAGTTATCCGAATACGCATCCCGGAACTAATCATTCCGTAGCACAACAATGAGTTTAGTCAGAAAACGTAAAATCAGTGCCGTCGGCACCAAAAAACGTGAAACCATCCTGTATGCGGCGGAAAAGGAATTTGAGTTTCATGGCTTTGGTGGCGCTCGAATGCAACGTATTGCAGACCTGGCAGAGGTTCCTAAAGCCAATGTGCACTATTATTTTGCCACGAAACAGGATTTGTACAGCGCCGTGCTTGAACGCATTATCGGGCTTTGGGACCAAACCTTTCCTGCTATCGACGCGGATGATAATCCAGCAAAAGTGCTCATTGGGTTTGTGGAACAAAAAGTGGAATTTACCCGTCTGTATCCTCGGGCCACTCGCATTTTCACTAGTGAAGTACTCTACGGCAGACTTCATCTGAGTGACTATTTGCAGAATCGTATGACACAATGGACCCATAATCGCGCTCACGTTATCAAACAGTGGGTTGCGAATGGGAAAATAAAACCCGTCGACCCATTTCATTTGATTTTCCTTATCTGGGCTAGTACCCAGCACTTTGCTCAGTCGGAAATACAAATAAAATCGGTTTATCAAAAAACAGAGCTGACTCGGGAAGACTATGACCATCAGGCAGCGTCCCTGGCCACAATGGTTCTACGAATTTGTGGACTGGACTGCAAAGACAGCGCTGCGAAGACATCGTTGCGAAGACACTGTAAGTAGCGGTGAATAGCGGTATCATGCAACCATCAAAACAACCCCGTAATAACGAGGTAGCATAGTGGAAGGTCATCTTCATGAATGGTTAAATCTGCTCGTCAGATGGATTCACGTTATCGTGGGCGTCGCGTGGATCGGCGCTTCGTTCTACTTTAACTGGCTGGAAAACAACCTAAATCGAAAACCTCCTCAGGAGAAAGGTATCGCCGGCCATCTTTGGGCGGTACATGGCGGTGGGTTTTACTATCTTAAGAAGTTCAGCCATGGTCCTGACACGCTTCCCACTGAACTGCATTGGTTTAAATGGGAGGCCTATACCACCTGGTTAAGCGGAATCACTCTACTGATTATCGTTTACTATTTTAATGCCGAACTTTTTCTTATCAATTCATCCGCCGATGGTTTAACGGGCGCTGAAGCTATTTTGCTCGGCATCACCGCAGTTGGTATTTCCTGGTTCATTTATGACCTGCTTTGTAGATCACCGTTGAAACAGCATCCCCTATTTTTGGGAGTGCTCATTTTCATTTATTTCAGTTTACTGGCCTTTATGCTCAGCGAGGTCTTTAGTGGACGGGGAGCTTATATCCATGTGGGTACTGCTATTGGGACGGTGATGGTCGCGAATGTTTTTTTTGTCATCATACCCGCACAAAAAGAAATGGTTTTAGCGCTCAAGGATAAGCGACCGCTGGACCCTGTCTATGGCCAAAATGGCCTGCTCCGCTCCAGACATAATAACTACCTGACTCTTCCAGTTTTATTCATCATGGTTAGTAGTCATTTCCCCAGCACCTATGGACATCACTGGAATTGGTTAATTCTCATCGCGCTGTCACTTATCAGCGTTGCCGTTCGCCACTATTTTAATCTGCGACATTTGTTCCGATCTCTTTGGTGGATACTCCCTTTATCATTCATCGCCATAATCTGTCTAATGTGGCTTACCGCACCCAAACCACACCAATCAACCAAACCATCTGGAGCTGTGACTACTAACACTGTTTTTCCCATTATTCAGGCACGATGTACCAGTTGTCACAGCAGCCTACCAACTCAACCAGGGTTCAGTACAGCACCACAAGACTTGGCTTTTGATTCGCTAGAGGATGTAGAGACCCATGCAGAACGAATCCATAATGTGAGCGTAGTCAGCAAAACCATGCCCCTTGGGAATCTTACAGCAATGACAGACGAAGAAAGGCTTCTTATCGCGGATTGGTTTGCTTCACTGTCGACACTTAAGACTCAATAGATTAACTATAAAACGGCAACACTCAAAGAGCAATGGTCAAAATGGGCAATACGTAACCGGAAGATGAAAAAACCAATAAAATACCCAAGAGACATGGTGGGATATGCAGATCAACCACCCCAGCCAAAATGGCCAAACAGCGCACGCGTTGCTGTGCAATTCGTCATTAACTATGAAGAAGGCGGAGAAAACAACGTTCTTCACGGGAACCCTGGCTCAGAAGCATTCCTCTCGGAAATCGTAGGTGCCCAATCCTATGCCAATACCCGCCACTACAACATGGAGTCCATCTACGAATTTGGCTCGAGAGCAGGATTCTGGCGACTGCATCGCCTGTTTACCGACAGGCAGATCCCTGTTACTATTTTTGCCGTGGCCATGGCGATGCAACGCAATCAGTACGCGGTCGATGCAATGCTGCGGGCTGGTTGGGAAATCGCCAGCCATGGATATCGTTGGATTGACTATCAATTCATGTCTGAACAACACGAACTTGAACATTTGCAAAATGCCATCGCCATCCACGAGCAAACAACCGGTAACAAACCTCAGGGTTTTTATCTAGGTCGAACCAGCCCAAATACCCATCGAATTACTGCCGAACATGGGAATTTCGTTTACAGCGCCGATAGTTATGCGGATGAACTGCCCTACTGGATGACCGACCACGCCAACCCTTTATTGATGGTCCCTCCTTATACGCTGGATGCCAATGACATGCGATTTGCCACACCTCAAGGATTTAACAGCGGTGATCAGTTTTACGCTTACCTGAAAGACAGTTTTGATTTACTTTACGAAGAAGGCCTCACGGCACCAAAAATGATGTCAATTGGACTACACTGTCGGCTGGTTGGGAGACCTGGCCGAGCCGCTGCCCTGGCGCGTTTTCTTGACTACATTACTGACAAAGACAATATCTGGTTAGCCAGACGAGTTGACATTGCTAACCATTGGAGAAACCATTTCCCATTATGAAAGACTTTTCCACCCGCTGGGTAAACCTGACTTCAGCAAAACTCGGCGCACAGGCATTAGCCTGCAGCGATGACTTTTTCGCACCCATGGAACGCATGCTCCATGATCAGGCGCCGGTGTTCATTGAAGACAAATACGATGACAATGGTAAATGGATGGACGGCTGGGAATCCCGGCGCAAACGGATCGCTGGCCATGACTGGTGCATTGTAAAAATGGCTCGACCTGGTGCCATTCATGGTGTTGAGATCGACACCGCTCATTTCACCGGGAATTACGCACCCGCAGCCTCATTGGAGGCATGTTTCTACGAGGGCGATGATTCTGATCTGAACAATGCTTCAGATATTCAGTGGACAGAGTTAATCAGCAAAACGGAGTTAGATGGCAATAATTATCATCAGTATGAAATCGAAGATAATCGGATTTATACTCACCTGCGACTGCATATCTATCCGGATGGTGGTATCGCTAGATTGAAGGTATACGGTTCTCCCACAGTAGACTGGAGTCGAATTCTCCCTGGTGAACTTGTGGATATTGCTGCTGCACTCAATGGCGGAGTGGCATTAGCCTGCAATAATGAACACTTCGGTACCATGAGAAACCTGCTTACCCCAGGTCGTGGAGTAAATATGGGAGACGGTTGGGAAACCCGGCGGCGGCGGGAACCTGGCAATGACTGGGTGGTCATCGCATTGGCACACCCTGGAGTCATCAAAACCATCGACATCGATACTGCACACTTCAAAGGCAACTACCCGGATCGATGCAGCATTCAGGGAATCAATACCAATCAGGTCAATTTGGATACCATCGACTCAGACAGTCAAAGCTGGCCTACATTGCTCCCGGAGGTGAAACTCGCGGCGGATACTGAACATGTATTCAAAGAGGAAGTCATCGGGATAGGCCCGGTTAGCCACATTCGGCTTAACATCTATCCTGATGGCGGCATTAGCCGCCTCCATTTATTCGCAGAAATACTCGGGCAGACATAATTAATAGACATGAGTAATAGTAATAAAGAGCACCCGAAATAAAGAGAATATGGATAGTCAGCCGGTAAAAGAGAACCAAAAAGAGACAAAAAAAGAGCTTAAGAGACAATAATTTGGAACTTGCTATCAAACCACTTACTGCGGAGATCTTTGCTCCCTATGGTGAAGTTATTGAGCTGGAAACTGCAAAACAGTTTCCCATTAACGAGGGACTAACCACCCGATTTCATGATCTCTGCACCATCAATACTCTGGAACAGGGAGGGAAACCCATCGTTAACGTGTTTCGTACTGATCCTATCAAATTACCCCATCGAGTTCAGAAAATGGAACGACACCCACTGGGCAGTCAGGCCTTCATTCCCATGGATGACGCCGCATTTTTTGTTTTGGTGGGAAAACCCGGAGATAGTCTGATGGCTCAGGACCTGACCTTATTTATCACCAATGGTCGACAGGGAATTAATTTACACAAAAACACCTGGCACCATTTCCAGTTATGCCTTGGTGAAAGACGTGACTTCCTGGTAATTGATCGTGGTGGATCTGGGGAGAATCTCGAAGAAGTGGAAGTAACTGGCGAAGCAATCATTCCCAAACCAGACCAATAGATCATCAGCAAATCTGTCAAAACCTGGGGGCAAACCGGCCTGTATTCCGGGTAGATAGTTTCTATTTTGAGGGTTTCCAGGATAAACAACTGCCCCGGTAAATTTACAGAAACCTCCTCAGTTGCTACAATTCTGACCATATAGTCAACTTTTTCATCTCCTGCATCGATGATCCAATTTCTGCTCAACAATGAACTGGTCGAACTGGAAGCATCCAACGCGGACCTTACCGTTCTGGACTTCCTTCGAACCAAAAGACGACTCTGCGGCACCAAAGAAGGTTGTGCTTCGGGGGATTGTGGAGCATGCACAGTAGTTGTGGCAGAGCCCATGTCAGTTTCCACTACGGAACACATACTCACAGATAAAATCGAAAGCAAGGTCGAAGGTAAAACTGAATGCGGTGCAAACGTTCTTCGTTATCAAAATATAAATAGCTGCATCACGTTTCTTGGCGCACTACATGGAAAACAGCTGATCACCGTGGAGCATTTGTCCGGGAAAGACCGATTACACAGTGTGCAGGAGGCCATGGTTACGCACCATGGGTCCCAATGCGGATTCTGTACACCGGGTTTTGTTATGTCCCTTTTTGCCCTGCAAAAAACCATTCCTATTGTCAATGAAGTCAGTAATAACGATCACGATAGCGACGGCGGAAAGACCACAAAAAACCCGCCAGGCAACCAGAAACTGGACAGCGCTAACGCCAAAAGACATCGGGCAAGTATAGATGAATATCTCGGTGGCAACCTTTGCCGATGCACCGGCTATCGCCCCATCATCGATGCAGCCTTGCAGTCTATGGAGAACCTCGAACATGACCAATTTGACCGTTCTTCGAAAAAGACTTTGAATCGCCTGAATGCAATCAGGCACTCATCTGATTTCTCTTTCAAAAGTAGCCGATACCCCTTTTACATTCCTGAAAACCTGGCCCAGTTACATGAGTTGATGAGCCAATTTCCAGACGCTCGCCTTCTGGCCGGAGGCACTGACCTCGCTCTGGAAGTCACCCAACAACTCAAATCTCTACCCGAGATTATTTTGCTCACTGAGGTCCATGAACTAAAGCGCATTGTTGAAGAGGATGACCATTTTGAAATCGGATCAGCAGTTTCGCTATCGAAATTATTGGACCTATTGGCACCTCACTATCCAGATGCTAAAGAGTTATTACTGAGGTTTGGTTCGAGACAGGTTCGCAATCAGGGAACCATCGGCGGCAATGTTGCTAACGCTTCCCCCATTGGGGATTTACCTCCAATGCTAATTGCCCTCAATGCGAGCCTGGTTCTGCAAAAGCGCATCGCATCCACTATTCAAACAAGAATAGTGGATGCTGAAAACTATTTTCTCGACTACCGTAAGACGGACCTACAACCCGGTGAAATCATCCAGTCTATCCACTTACCAAAACCCGTATTGGAGTCAGGGGTCAAAAAACAACTTAAAGTCTACAAGATTACCAAGCAATTTGATGATGATATCTCTACGATTTGCTCAGCAATACACATTGAATTGACTGACAATGTCATCAGCTCGATTCGAATGGCATTAGGGGGGTATGGCAGCAATTCCTAAAAGAGCGACTCACTGTGAAGAAGCAATGATTGGCAAAACCTTTAATAAAGACACTATCTCTTTGGCCCAGCGAGCCATAAAAAAGGATTTTCAACCCATTTCTGATGCCCGAGCCAGTGCGGCATACCGAATTCTCATTGCGCAAAATATGCTTTCCAGACTACATTTTGAGATCAGTAGCCCAGACGTTCCCACCCGGATAACCACCCATGTCTGATAACGAACAGATAGTCATGGGTCCTGGCAAAAAATTGGAGCATGAAAGTGCGTCAAAACACGTTACCGGGAAAGCCATCTATATCGACGATCAAATGGTTTATCAGGGCCAGCTTTTCGCTTGTATCGGTGGAAGCCAAATTGCTCATGGTCGAATTACCATTTTGGATCTTGATGCAGTGCGATCTGCCGAGGGCGTAATTGATGTCATTACAGCAAAGTCTGTTCCCGGAAAACTCGATATTGGGCCGGTGTTTCCTGGGGATCCATTATTCACTGATGAGCTAGTGGAATACTGGGGTCAACCCATCTTCGCCGTGGCAGCAAACAGCCATGAACAGGCCAGAAAGGCAATAACGCTTGCGCACATTGAATATCAGGAGCTGGAGCCAGTGCTCGATCTGGCTCAGGCCATGGATCAGTCATTTTATGTTCGCCCGCCCCATCGTATGCAAAGGGGGAACTCTGAACAGGCGATTCAAAGCGCCTCTCATCGAATTCAGTCCAAATTGCTTGTTGGTGGACAGGAACACTTCTACCTTGAAGGTCAGGCCTCTGCCGTGATCCCCCAGGAAGATGGAGGTATGCTCATATATACCTCCACCCAAAACCCCAGCGAAACCCAAAAGCTGGTGGCAGAAGTACTGGATGTCCCCATGACCAGAATTGATGTCGTCACCCGAAGAATGGGAGGTGGTTTCGGCGGCAAGGAAACTCAGGCAGCACCCTGGTCCTGTGTGGCTGCATTGTTTGCCAGTCGAAACCAATGTGCAGTGACCTGCCGACTATCCCGTAAAGATGACATGGTCATGACCGGCAAACGGCATAATTTTATCAATCATTATGACGTGGGATTCGATGATGACGGTAGCATCTCTGGCATCAAATACACGCTGGCTGGGCAATGCGGATACTCCCCGGATCTATCTGACGCCATTGTCGATCGAGCCATGTTCCATTGCGACAATGCATACTACTTGCCAAACGCTACAGTGGATGGCCTCCGATGCAAAACCCATACTGTTTCGAACACCGCTTTTCGAGGGTTTGGCGGCCCCCAAGGCGTCATAGCAGCAGAAACTGTAATAGACGAAATTGCCTTCGAACTAAAAAAGGATCCGCTGGAGATCCGCAAACGCAATCTCTATAACACCACGGACCGCAACCAAACCCATTACCACCAGAAGCTGGATTCATTTACCCTACCGGAGATCATCGCGCAACTGGAACTTGATGCGGATTATTGGAACAGAAGAAAACAGGTCTCTGAGTTTAATGCAACAAGCCCTATCCTTAAAAAGGGACTGGCCCTGACGCCGGTGAAATTCGGTATTTCATTCACGGTTTCCCACTTAAACCAGGCTGGTGCTTTGATCCATCTTTATACGGATGGGAGTATTCAGGTTAACCATGGCGGCACTGAAATGGGCCAGGGTCTGATGACTAAAGTGGCGCAGATTGTGGCTCAGGAGTTTCAGGTCAGTACGGACCGAATTGTCGTCACCGCAACCCGCACGGACAAAGTACCCAATACCTCTCCCACTGCGGCTTCTGCGGGAACCGATCTTAATGGCATGGCAGCCCTGAATGCAGCAAAAACCCTAAAATACCGGCTGACTCATTTTCTATCGGACAAATACCAGCTACCCGCAGAAGAGATCTGCTTCAAAAATGGCGAGGTTCAACTTCGCGATGATGCCCTGAGCTTTGCCGAGGTAACCAAAGAAGCCTGGCTAGGTCGAATTTCCCTTTCCTCAACGGGATTCTATAAAACACCGAAAGTTCACTATGATCGACAAACTGCCAGCGGCCATCCTTTTTACTATTTCGCCAACGGAGCATCCGTCTCCGAGGTATTGATCGACACCCTAACCGGCGAATATAAGCTACTGCGCACCGACATTATCCACGATGTGGGAAACTCCATTAATCCGGCGTTGGACATCGGGCAAATAGAGGGCGGATTTATCCAGGGACTGGGATGGTTAACCTGCGAAGAGCTAAAATGGGATAATCAGGGTAGACTTATTACCGACGGTCCCGCCACCTATAAAATTCCTGCTATCAGCGATACTCCCGAAGTCTTCAATGTGCGGTTACTACAAAATTCTCCCAATTCTGAGGCAACAGTTTTCCGATCCAAAGCCGTGGGTGAGCCGCCGCTGATGCTGGCAATCTCTGCCTGGTGTGCAATCCGGGATGCCATAGCATCGGTGGAGGGAAGAACAACCTTTCCACAACTTCATGCTCCCGCAACCCCAGAAGAAATTCTAAGAGCAATTCACCGTGACTAATAAAAACGTCTGACGGGGTGCAAAATTGCAAAACAAAAAAATAAAAAAGGAAAATGGAATCCAATGAACTGGATTACCGCCCTTGCTCGACTATCCCAATCAAATTCACCATTCACCATTGTCACTATTTTGAATGTGGAAGGCTCCTCTCCCAGGGATGCACAAACAAAAATGATCGTGGATGCGAACACCATCTATGACAGCATTGGTGGAGGTAATCTCGAATATCAGGCTATCAAAAAAGCCCGGGAGTTGTTATCGCTAAACCGATCAGCATTGCATCGTGAAACATTTTCATTGGGCAAGGACCTGACTCAATGCTGCGGTGGAAAAGTAGAACTACTGTTTGAAGCCTTCCCCGCTTGCGACTTTAATGTAGTGGTTTTTGGAGCCGGACATGTTGGCACGGCCCTGGTAACCATTCTCGCAGGCCTACCCTGCCGGGTTTATTGGGTTGATTCCAGACCGTCTGAGTTTCCAGACAGTAATGAATTTTGGGAGGTCAATACCAATGTGGAAAAAATCATTATGCGCAACCCCTTCCAAACCATCGAATCCTGCCCCTTTAATGCCTATTACCTGATTATGACCCATAGCCATGAAACGGATTTTGAGCTATGTGAAGCCATTCTTTCACGCACTGACACAGCTTTCTGTGGACTGATTGGGTCGAAATCAAAATCTGCCAAATTTCGTAACCGACTTACCAGGAAGGGATTTTCAGCACAAGAAACCAATCGCCTGGTATCTCCCGTTGGACTTACTGATATACCCGGAAAGACCCCCATGGCAGTAGCCGTCTCCATCGCAGCCCAACTCCTTCAACGCCAGTCCTAGGAATCACATTAGGCAACAACTCACCGGTTTCTCAGCTCACGGCGAATAATTTTCCCGGTTGTTGTCATCGGCAAAGAATCCACGAATTCGATTTCCCGGGGATATTCATGGGCAGCCAATCGGGTTTTCACCCAAAGCTTTAGGTCCTGAGCCAAGTCATTACACGGATAATAATTCTCATTAAGTTTGATGAAGGCCTTTACAATTTCCGTACGAGATTCATCTGGCTTACCTATCACTGCAGCGATAGCCACCGCCGGATGCCCAATCAGTGTGTTTTCTATTTCTCCTGGGCCGATTCGATATCCCGATGACGTAATAATATCGTCGTCCCTGCCCACAAAACAAAAACTGCCATCCGTCCTTTTGATACCTGTATCACCGGTTATTAGCCACTGCCCAAGGTATTTTTCAGACGTTGCCTGGGGGTTGTTCCAGTATTCCAGAAACGCCACCGGATCTGGCGTTCTCACTGCGATATTTCCCATGACACCGGGTTCACATATCTCCCCTTCATTGGAAACTATCTGCACATCATGACCGGGAACAGCGAACCCCATCACCCCTGGTTGAGCTGGGGCAATTGCTCCGCAGGATGAAACAATCATATTACATTCTGTCTGACCATAGAACTCATTAATGGTTAGTCCAAATTTCTGCCTACCCCAATCAAGCAACTGCGCCCCTAACGTTTCTCCGCCACTGGCAATGGTGCGCATCTGCTGTTTGCAACGACTGGAATCAGTTTCCGCTCTCATCATCTTTAGCGCAGTGGGCGGAATAAAAGCATTTCGAATTTGGTGACGTTCGATAAACTCCATCGCGATCTGACCATTAAACTTTTCGAACCGATGCGCCACCACGGGAACACCGCGATGCAGGGCCGGCAACAGCACATCCAGCAAGCCACCAATCCATGCCCAATCCGCAGGGGTCCAGATTTTGTCACCAATCTGGGGGAAAAAATCATGGCTCATTTCTACGCCGGGTAAATGTCCAAGCAAAGTCCGATGCCCATGCAAAGTCCGATGCCCATGCAACGCACCTTTTGGCTGCCCAGTAGTACCAGAGGTATAGATGACCAGAGCCGGATCACTGGCGAGCGTATTCACAGCCACAAAATCCCGATCCTGCTTTTTCATTTCCGGCCAGAGAGACCTAATACCGTGATCGATGAGGTCGTTATTGTCATCATTGTCATCGATACAAAAAATATGCTCAAGTTGAGGTAGCTTGTGCCAAATCTCCAGTAATTTGTTAGCACCTTCACGGTTGGTAATCACCGTCCTGGCTCCCGCATCGCTCAATCGAAACTGAAGTGCTTCGATACCGAATAACGTAAACAACGGGATAGCGATTCCCCCGAGTTTATAGACCGCAATATGGGCTATTGCGGTCTCTGGTACCTGGGGTAGCAGAATGCCAACTCTGTCTTTCTCACCGATGGCCATGCTGGTCAATAAATTGGCGAGCTGGTTGGAATGGCGTTTTAGCTCGGCATAATAAAAGTCCTGGCTACAGTGGTTTTTGTCTACATAGGTCAACGACAGTCTATCTGGCTCCCGGTCTGCCCACTTATCACAGACATCTACCCCTATATTGAAATACTCGGGGATCTCCCAATGAAAATTTCGGGTTAACTCTCTAATCGATGTTTCCCTGGATAACAATTCAACGCCTCAATATTTGACATAATGCTAATGCCGTTTATTATACTCACAATACCTATAGCGACCGTCTTATCGCAGCCGTTGAATCATGTGATTTTGAGCCCAGTTATTTGAATCATTTCTACCATGCTGGGGAAATAGAGGCGCTACTGAATGACAAAATCAGGAAATCACATCACTAGTTCGGTATCGTTATATTAAGAAAACCCCGGAAATTCCGTTAGCTTAAAACCATGAATGAAACAACTTCTTCTCATTGTGATTCTATCGATTGGTTTTTTGACTTTATTTCCCCTTACGCCTATCTCCAGCATGAGCAGCTCAAACGCCATTACGGCGATTGCTCGATTAACTACCGCCCAATTTTGTTCGCCGGATTGCTCAAACATTGGTCCCATCTTGGACCCGCTGAAATTCCCCAAAAGCGCATCATGACCTATCAATATTGTCACTGGTCCGCGAAAAAACAGGGAATCCCATACAAAACACCCCCGTCTCACCCGTTTAACCCCCTGCCCCTGTTACGACTCTGTGTATCACAAAGAAATGCACCTAATGTTGTGAGCGGTATCTTTAATGCCATTTGGGGCCAGGGAATGGATCTTTCTGCACCAGGAAATATGGACAGGCTTTGCGAGGAGCTCAAAATTGATGCCCCTCAAGAAAAGATCAGTGAGCAATGGGTTAAGGATGAACTAAGAGACAATACCGAACGCGCAATCGATCTGGGGTTATTCGGTGTTCCGACGATATTAGCCGGAGGAAAGTTGTTCTGGGGATGTGATATGACGGAGATGGCAATGGCTCACCTCGAAACACCTACTCTATTTAGCTCCGGGGAATACCAGCGATTAGAAGCTCTACCCGAAGCAAAAACGAGAACATAAAACTCAGATGAAATATCCAGAAATAGACAAGATCGACGCCTGGGTACTATCTAAAGTACTAATTACCCAAGCCCAGGCACTAGGAAATCGACCGGCTATTACGTTTATTGATGGAGAAAAATGGACTTATGCAAACTGCCTGACTGAGGCACGGAACACAGCTTCAGTTCTGTCCCGTCTTAGGATCAAGACCCAGGATAAAGTAGTAGTAATGGTGGAAGACCCCGCGGATTTTTGCCGATTGTGGTTTGGGCTTTCTTTATTGGGCGCGGTCATGGTCGCCATCAACACCGGACTTAAGGGAAAGATACTGGAGCATCAAATCACGAATTCCAGCCCCGCGCTAGTGGTGGCTGATTCGGCCTGTTCTTCTGCGGTTACTGAGGCAGTGGAGTCAACCTCCAGCAAAGTCCCGGTTAAATTAATTCAGAAAATGTCACCCAGCCAGGTGCAAACCAGAGTCTCCTATCAACCTTTCAACCCCCAAACCCAATCATCCGACCTTGCCTGCATCATGTATACCAGCGGCACCTCAGGGCCCTCAAAAGGGGTGATGATGCCCGAAGCCCATTGCTTCATGTTTGCCCTTGGAACCATTGAAAACCAAAATCTCCGTTCCAGTGACACCTTCTATATCAGCCTACCTCTGTTCCATGCAAATGGACTATATATGCAGCTTTACCCTTGCCTCATAATGGGAGCCAAAGCAGTAATTCGCACTCGCTTTAGCGCTAGCAACTGGCTAAAGGATATTCGAATACACAATGCGACTCACACCAACCTGCTTGGAGCCACCGCGGCCTTCGTGGTTGCTCAGCCAGAAACCCCCGAAGATCAACACCATCAGCTACGGGTGATTGGTGCAGCACCTTTACCAGAGCAACCTGAAAAAATTCTGCGAAATCGATTTGGCGTAAAAGACGTCTTGCCCCTTTATGGTATGACCGAAGTAAACATTCCTCTTTACGGAAAACTCGGCGAATCCGCTCCCGGAACCTGTGGAAAAGTATACAGTCGCTGGTTCGAAGTCGAAATTCGCGACCCCAATACGGACCTACCCGTTCAGGACGGCACTGTAGGGGAGATCATGGTAAGGCCCAGGCAGCCCTTTTGCTTCATGTCTGGATATGCAAATATGCCCGATAAAACCATCGAGGCCTGGCGGAATTTCTGGTTTCATACCGGTGATGCAGCCAGAAAAAGGGATGACGGTTATTTCGTTTTCGTCGACCGAATCAAGGATTCCATACGACGAAGGGGAGAGAATATTTCTTCCTATGAAGTTGAACAGGCACTGCTTGGCATTGAGGGCATAACTGAAATCGCAGCCTATGGTGTACCCGCAACAATGAATAAGAAAAAAGTCGAGGGAGCGAGAAGTTCCACCTCTGGTATTCATGATAGTGAAGGCATGGAAGATGAAGTCATGGTCGCGATTCAACTTACTCCCGGACATAAACCAAACCCCAGAGAGATCCATCAAATAGCCCTCGAAACCCTTCCAGGGTTTGCGGTTCCAGGATACATACGTTTCCTTGATACGCTACCCAAAACCGCAACTGGTAAAATTCAGAAAGTGGTTCTAAAAAAGCAGGGGGTCACCGCAGATACCTGGGATGCATTAGTCCACAAGTAGGATCCCGGGGAAATGAGCCAGCCACTGTCGGTTCGCGCTTCAGCCTGCCTCCTCTCAACTTACCTCCCCATACTACCCCCCAGACATCTGCCCATTGGAGCTGTTTTGGAAGCCAGAAACAGAGAAATTCGAGGCTCCCCACCAATCTGTACCACAAGTCCATACCATAAGCCCATACCATAAGCCCATACCACAAGCCCATACCGCAGCCTCGGACAACTTAAGGCGAGAAACCACCCGAGGCGATGTCGTCACATGTTTCTTCGGTACTGCCCACCAACCTCATACAATGCATCGGATATTTCGCCAAGTGAGCAATATCGAACCGCATTCATTAATTCAGCGAAAATATTTTCATGATTGATAGCTGCCTTTTTCACTCTGTCCAAGGCAATTTTACTCCGATCATCATGGCGTTGGTGAAAGTCGCGAAGTCGTGAGATCTGGCTTTGTTTCTCTTCTTCAGTTGAACGGGCGAGTTCAATGGTTTGCTGGGTTTCCGTAGCATGGGGATTAAGAAAAGTATTCACTCCAATAATGGGTAGGCTTCCGTCGTGCTTACGATGTTCATACAACATGGACTCGTCCTGAATTTTACCTCTCTGGTAGCCGGTTTCCATGGCACCCAGCACTCCCCCTCTTTCCGAAATTCTCTCAAACTCACAAAGCACCGCTTCTTCGAGCAATTCCGTTAGCTCGTTAATGATGAAGCTACCCTGATTGGAGTTTTCATTCATCGCCAACCCCCATTCATTGTTGATAATCAACTGAATAGCCAGCGCCCGTCGCACTGAATCCTCGGTAGGGGTCGTAATCGCTTCGTCAAAGGCGTTAGTGTGTAAGCTATTACAGTTATCATAGATAGCGATTAATGCCTGTAATGTGGTTCTGATATCATTAAAATCCAGCTCCTGGGCATGCAGGGATCTCCCAGATGTTTGAATGTGATATTTCAACTTCTGGGACCGCTCATTCGCGCCATAACGCTCCCGCATCGCAACCGCCCAAATTCTCCTCGCCACTCGGCCCATTACCGTGTATTCCGGGCACATTCCATTGCTAAAGAAGAATGACAGATTAGCTGCAAAATCATCCACTTTCATACCGCGTGCCAAATAGGCTTCCACGTAGGTAAAACCGTTGGACAGCGTAAAGGCCAATTGGGAGATGGGATTAGCTCCCGCCTCTGCAATGTGATAGCCGGAAATTGAAACAGAGTAAAAATTGCGCACCTGATGGTGGGTAAAATATTCCTGAATATCGCCCATTAGCTTAAGAGCAAACTCGGTAGAAAATATGCACGTGTTCTGTCCCTGATCTTCCTTAAGAATATCTGCCTGCACCGTACCTCTCACGTTAGTCAATGCATAGGCACTTGGCCGTTCTTTCTCTGTTTCATCGGGCTCATGACCATTTTCCCTCGCAAACTGATCGACTTGCTGGTCAATTGCCGCGTTTAAAAACATGGCAAGAATCATTGGTGCAGGGCCATTGATGGTCATAGACACAGAAGTCGAGGGGCTGCATAAATCAAAGCCATCATACAAGGCTTTCAGATCATCCAGTGTTGCGATGGACACACCTGAATTACCCACTTTCCCATGAATATCCGGGCGCTCATCCGGATCACACCCATACAATGTCACCGAATCAAAAGCCGTAGATAGACGCTTTGCTTCAGAGTGCTCAGATAGCTTTTTGAACCGTCGGTTAGTCTTGAATGCGTCTCCTTCACCAGCAAACATACGGGTGGGGTCTTCATTATCCCGCTTAAATGGAAAAACACCCGCAGCAAAAGGAAAACGTCCCGGTAAATTATCCAGCATCAACCACTTGAGCCGATCACCGTTGTCGTGAAAGTCCGGCAAGGCCACCCTTGACACCCAGGTTCCTGACAGGGTTTCACGCTTTAATTCGGTACGTATCTCTCTCCCTTTGACAACACTAATCATCTCCTTACCAGTATAGTCTTCCTGCATTTGATGCCAGTTTTCCAAGGCGACATCCAGTCCCGGTTCCAATCTGGCACTCCGCTCATTGATCAAACCATCGATCACCGCACTTTCTGCTCCGTCTTTCCCATTATTAGCCGCCGTTAACATATCCCTTGTGCCTCTGAGCTGTTGGATTTCCCGGGCGATAGTCGATTGTGCTTCGACCCGGGACTTATAACTCCTAATGGTTTCAGCGATCTCAGCTAAATATCGTATCCGTGATGCTGGAATAATTTCAGTTTGAAAAGTGGAATACCGGGTTTCAACCAAAGGAAGTCTGTTTTCAGGAAGTAGTAGACCTTGCCCCTGAAACTCATTGAGAATCTGTTGGAACAATGCTGTCATCCCGTCGTCGTTAAAACGGGCTGCGATGGTCCCAAATACCGGCATCTCAGTAGGACGTTGGGAAAAGGCTTCCCGATTTCTTTGTACCTGCTTACTCACATCCCGATAGGCGTCAGCAGCTCCTTTTCTATCGAACTTGTTAATGGCAACCACGTCCGCGAAATCCAGCATGTCAATTTTTTCAAGCTGGCTTTGGGCACCAAATTCCGGTGTCATGACGTACAAACCGCAATCCACCAAATTGGAAATGCCCGCATTACCCTGACCAATACCGGGTGTTTCAACAATAATCAAATCGAAACCCACCAGTTTGCAGGCGGCAATCATATCCGGCAAATAGTCAGGTAATTCCGAATTCGACTGTCGGGTAGCGACAGACCGCATATAGATATTCTCGTGGTTAATCGCATTCATCCGAATACGATCACCGAGCAGCGCTCCCCCAGTTTTTCTGCGGGTAGGATCTACTGCAATGACACTAATCTTTAAGTCACTTCCCAGCCCCATCCGAAAACGAAGAATGAGTTCATCGGTCAGGGAAGATTTTCCTGCTCCACCCGTTCCGGTAATTCCCAAAACAGGAGTATCGTCTTTGGACATTAAAAGCGAATCATGCACTTTTCCCATGAGATTCGAATCCCAACTACTATTCTCGATAGCAGTCAGCACATGGGAAAGAGCCCGCCAATCACCCTGAGAAAGGGGTTTAATGTCTTCAGGAGCATCCACACCGGGATCATATTGGCTCCCTTGAATTGTGTGCTGAATCATGCCGGTCAATCCCAGTTTTTGACCGTCTTCCGGAGAGTATATTTTGGTGACACCATAATCCTCCAATAAGGTAATCTCTTCCGGAATAATGACCCCACCACCGCCAGCGAAAATTCGAATTTTCTCACCGCCCCGTTGCTTTAGCATGTCAACCATGTATTTCAGATACTCCACATGGCCCCCCTGATAGGAGCTGATAGCTATTCCCTGGGCATCCTCCTGTAAAGCAGCAGTTACGATTTCTTCCACCGAACGATTGTGGCCAAGATGGATGACTTCAGCGCCACTAGATTGCAGGATTCGTCGCATGATGTTTATTGCCGCATCATGCCCATCAAAAAGGCTTGCTGCGGTAATAAACCGAACGGGAAGTGCTTTACTGGAAGGTAATTCTGAAGAGGAAGTCAAATTTTTCTCGCCTAAATACACGGGTTCTGATACCGTAGCAACTTACATCACGTTTACGTAAACGTCAACTTAAGCCATGCAATAAAAACAGCAACATAGTTTACATATTGGACAAGAAAGGCGTGAAGTTAAATCGCCAACAGATCCGCAGGAATCCATTCAGTGACAATCCATTCAGCGAAAAAGAAAACCACTTATTCAATCTCCCAGCTGGCGAAACACTTTGATATAACAACCCGCGCGATTCGATTTTATGAGGATAGAAAATTACTGTCGCCAGAAAGGCATAAATCCCATCGGATTTATAGGGAGAGTGATCTGGTTAGATTGAAGCTGATCTTAAGGGGGAAACGATTGGGTTTTTCCCTTGAAGAGATTCGAAAAACCATGGAGCTCTATGACACAGAACCCAATGAAAAAGCCCAGTTGGTATTCGTTCTAAATACCATCTCTTCCCATCGCAAGGAACTGGAACTTCGTCAGGAAGACATTCGTAATACCCTTGACGAGATGAAGACTGTAACGCATCGAATCAAGAAGAAGCTCCAGGAATTAGATGGAACATGATAAACAGACTGACATTGGGATAATAGCTGGGGAACACGTATGCCATCCACAGCTCAGATCGGATAAGCACAACCTCTAGATAACCTTCTCTAAACAGCCTTCTTTAGACAATCTTCAGATATCTTTGCTATTCCTTTTGCAGGTATTTC
>WLWD01003959.1_pt1 | contig 40707 bp, 26 predicted proteins | sample 6712731 | NCBI WGS metagenome assembly WLWD01 (sample SAMN12718690, study PRJNA576275) | sponge metagenome | isolation source: marine sponge | host: Mycale hentscheli | place: New Zealand: South Island, Marlborough, Capsize Point | collected 2014-11-01
TGACAGAATAGTTTGTGTACTTTCTATGAAGTGCAGCTGGTCATAGCATAATGGAAGTATATCTCAGATAACTCCCTGCAGTCTCACCTGTTATATAACTATTTCTTTTTACTTATTGCTATAAAGAATGTGGTCGAAATTCCTGTAGAAATCGCTACTTTTCAGAATCATCAATTCCGTTCTCTCGTCAGAGTCCTTGACCATCTAGTAACTACTACAGTCACTACAATCTTCAGCACTAAAGTCATCCTTGCTGTCATCAAACTCCTCGTCACTACCACCAGAGTTACTGCCATCCTGGTCACTGCCATGCTGTGCCAGGTCAAGAATATTGTCTTCATCACTAGGATGCTGAAGTGCCAGTGTTCCACTTGCCAAAATAGCTTTCTACTTGTATTATCATGAGCAGTTATAGCTAAAGTAATATTGGTTTGTAAAAATTATTCTGTTTACCTTTATTATAATATTATGAAATATTTTTCAAAGTATACTTTTTGAGAAAGAAATCTTATTGTTGTGACAAATTTACTCAACATTTTCTTACGGAAGTGTATGTATTTTATAAACCTAAAATATACTTACAACAATATAGAATCGTCGGCAATTGTGATTGATGGCTTCCTTGACTCCACAAAGCTGTAGGGCAAAGTGAATGCGAAGACTCATTTATGACGCATTTTCGCGTCCTCCGCGGTTATCAAGTTTTCTCAATTGACGCATACTTGTGTCTTCCGCAATTGATCGTACAATAGTACAAATTTCAAACAAGGACAATAGTGTCATCCTTGTGGACTACAGCAGAATTCTCACAGGTAGACACATGGATGTTTCAGTACTTCAAATAGCTTACAATATTGGGCCGCCTTAGTCTTCTGTGGCTGGTAAATTTCACTCCTTCAGGTACTTCTCTCTAGGAACGTACCTGTGAACAGTGCCAGGAAAAACTAATTAGAACTGCAAGACAGCATTGACTAAACTCTAGCAAAAATTATTGCATTAATAATGTACAACTGATTAGCCTCCCCTTTTCATGTGAACGTTTACTTATTCGCGCGTCAATTGCAATTAGTTCACATGACTAAATTGCTTCAGGTTTTTTACAAAGTGTATTTCTTGTTTACCACGCTTGCGGTCATGCCAACTCAACTTTGACTTACTATGGTAATAATAATAATAAGTCGAAACAAAGTGACAACAACCTCAAAAGAGATCTAAGTACCTGGCAATTCAAATTATTTTGGTACAGTTTACCATTGTTCGTTCTCTACAATAGGTGCAAAAAAATGGATTCCATACCACAATACAGCTGTAAAATGGTTAAACAATAGAAAATTGAAACATTTAGTTGGATAGACATTTCTTATTTTTTTTAGAAGCAAGGCATATGATAAATAAAACGGTAATATGTAGTGAAATGGAATGGCTTTATTTTAACAAATAGCACCCATCCCCCCCCCCCCCCTCCCAGTTTTTATCTTGCAATGGCAGTTCTACTGAATGAAATTACGGACTTTATATGGTGCCTACTGTATGCAGTAAAAAAAAAAAGGGTAGATTTGTAGTTGCTTGGTCTAGTATGGGAACAAGAAAATACTAATGAATTAATCAATTGGGAGTGTTTTTACTTGCTAAGTATCTTATAAAGTATAATTTGTGTGTGTAGCAATGGGCAGTGACTTCAACGTGAATAGTGCTAGTAATGATGGACGTCTTGAAGTCCTATTTTCTGGCACAATTGTTCAGACTGTGTCGATCCAACATACCATTGATGGAGTGGCACAAGAGAACAATGAGACATACAGTTTGACTTTATCAAATAGATTTGGTTTACAGAACTATGCCTTTGAAAACATAAATGTGACAATTATCGATACTGATCGTAAGTTTTCTAAATATTAGTTAATCTTATTTTAAACTCTTATCAGGTAGGGAGGATGGACTTGCTAAATCAGTCATACAACTTCTCTCTCTCTCTCTCTTTCCATTGCATTTATGTGCTGGCAACACACATGCATGTACCAACAACATTACATAATCATACATGCTTTTTGTTGTTGTTGTTTTTGTTTTTTTTGTTTGTTTTTTTTATTTATATATTTATTTTTTATCCATTATATGGTCCTCTTGGGTGGGATTATAAACTCTATTGCCTAGTTGTATTTTCTTGAACCACACCCACTGTCCATCATAATTCAAATAAGAATCTGGTTCCAAGGACCAGGACATTAGTGCCAGAGTTGTGGCTATCAGTAGCTGGCTATACATTGAGCATTGTGTTCTAGTTGTATTACGTGGTTGTGTTTCAGACTTCTTCAGTCCATAAAAAATGCCTTTGAATTCGTATATGTGACTGTCTACAGGAAAACCGGGCACAACGCGGCGTGCGTAAATATCGAGAAAAGATCGATCGATTTCTTTAAAATGTATTGTTTCTAGCCGACGGAAGGGAACGGTTAGGTCTATTATAGTGGAAACGACTTAAGCTACGACGATAAAACTTGGAGAGCTCAATATCTGAACGCCGACAACACTGTAAGTGAAAAAAAATTATTTCGAAGGGAGCCGCGTTGTGCCCGGTTTTCCTGTAGGCGGTCACATATGGATATACTAAAAAAAAAAGCCTAGAAGATCAATCCGTGTCTCAGCCTATTATAGACATTGCCACTTTGAACTATCATTACAATGATTTTTTTGGCCTTTTGGAGGGCTTTTCGTCCCTGACCCTCTCGCCTCAAATAAAATTAAAAAACCCCTGAATTTTGACAGTGTTGATTTGACTCCCACAAATCGTTCTGAATAATACCCTATAGTCACATATACAACATAAAATGGAGTTGTAACCAAGAAATGCAGTTACTATGTAATATTTTTAAATATATTTTTAGGAGTGAGGTTTACCTTCAGTGAGAGTTGTCACAGTAAAGGAGAAGGTAGTGATCAGCTTATTATCGCACCACTAGCCAAGAATCAGGACACTCGTTTAGCTAACCCCGTCATATTCAACATCGTACCTCTCACCATTGCGGCGGCCTTGAGTAATGGAAGTTACATACCTGATGAAGCTTTGCCACAAACAGTTAATCCCAATCCAAACTCTCCTTATGAAGCAAGTAAGTTTGATGTAACTTATTCTTCCTGGTAAGCACACACACATCAATATACACAAACACACATCAATATACACAAACACACATACATATTTACTTTGAGTTGATCAGTGTATACCATGTACAGATTTACAATTATGTAGTCCTATGTTTATCCCACTCTGTGTATATATTATGTAAGTACCCACAGAAGCGGCAACAGTACCACATGACTGCCATTTTGTTTTTACAGCTCACAGATATGTTCGGTTAACGGTTCAGTTAGTGTGAAGATGCTGCATTCTGTTGGCTTTGTTGATATTAAAAAATCTCTTCTTTTTACATCGCATCTTTTGTGTGTTTCAGTTGAGGCAGATTTTGATACTACCAGCTTCCAAGTGGTGTTTCCTGCTGATGCATTGCCCTTACCTGTGCAGCCATCCATCAATGTGGAGATTCCAATATTTGATGACGACATAAACGAGAGATTTGAACAGCTGTTTTTGATTACATCAGAAGTTGTTGATACTGTTAATCCATCTACTATTGACAACTTGGAAAGAAACGTGACCATTGGGATTATTGTGGATAATGATGGTATGTATAGGACTAGCATGTGTAGGTGTAGGGAAGGGTGGTGGAATTCTTGTTGTTACCCTCATGTGCTACCACTAAGTGAGGCGAGTTCATTTGGATTGTGTGTGTGTTATCTTTTTATATTTATTTATTTTTGTTATTGGCGAGTAAGCAGAGTGAATGGGACACTATCAGGGGTAACAAAACTGAAAATTGGCGATATTTGTTTGTTTATATGTATGTTTGGACGTACGTATGCCATTTTTGTGTTTGCCATCGCATTTTTGTGTTCGTATGGGGACTCCCATATCCCACTAAATAGAATATTTTGTCGTATCATTGAATCTTGAATAGAATGTTGCTGGGCGCAATGAAGTCTTATAAACTTGCGTTAATTTTCAATTTATATTTAATGGTGTTGGTAAGTTAATGCACTGTATGTCATTGCTCTACGCAACGTTAGTACTTGGAAATCCATTGTCCAATAAGCCAGGTCACAAAGAGAATACAATGCAAGTCTTGTGTTGCTATATCCCCAGCGAACAAGTGTGTGTGTGTAAGTGTTGTGTGTTGTAGCTAATATTTCTGAAACATTTAAAAGCAAACATAATAAATAAATAGCTTTTTTTTTCTTTTTAAGGGTGGCTGCATATAGCAATGCGCACCACCCGTAGATCCGCAACATTAACTTATTCCCCGTCAATATCCCACCATTGGATAATGCGCGAGCAGGAACAATCACGCAGTATAGCAGCATGACTTCGCGAAGTTGTAGTGTCTTAGCATCAGGTTGTCTCATAGCCGTTTACAGCAACTCTCCATACAGTAGTCCTTGTCTGAGCACGTGGCAAGGTGCACCAGGCTGCCCTCTCCCCCTGTAGCTGTTTTCCAGGCTCTGAGCTCGAGCAGATGGAACCAGCAGGCTCATTTCTAGGAGCAAAGACTTCCCAAGCTGCACAGCTCTAATACCTACTCTTCGGGCTATCTCCAAGAAACTGCTCTCTCTTCTGACTCTTGTTATTGTTGCATTGATGTTTGTTTACTCTTGAGGCTTACGCAAACTGAAAAAATTTCTCATGTACTAGTAGTACAAGAAATGGGGGGGGGGTTATTTCATAAGAATTGCGAGAGGAATAGAAGTTCCAATTTTGTATCAGTTTTCTTGGTCTAATAATGTGAACGACAATTTTTTTTACACACGGGTAGACCTCCAATTGACTTTCCTTGGTAAGATCTTGCAAGAGAGTTCTTACAAAATCATGCAAGATTTTGTCCGGATAGTTTTACTAGGGAAGTTTTATAATGGGACCTCAATATTCGCTCCAAAATTACTGAGCAGCACCTTCGGCAGGTACTTTGTCCTTGTGTTGTAGTGTACTGTAAGTATATAATAGTAGTAATAGTACGGTACATAAATACCCCTTCAAAAATGTATGGGAAAAATTGCTGTTCAATTAAAATCACACAGGGAAAGTGAAATAGCACATAACTAAATGAAAATAGCACGATAACTAAATGAAATACCACGGTAGCTAAGTGAAATAGTACGGGTAAATGTGCACGCGTTCAACATTAACCTTGGAAACAATATCATTCCTTACCACAGAAGCTCTAACCCGTATTAGACGGAATGTTTTTCAACAGATTAGGAGGAGCTGTACGTTGAAAACAAAGTTTCAGAGGAAGAAATAAGGAGATAGTGAGTGAAAGATACAGAGTAGCTACAATTGCAAATAATTTTTTTAAAAAGCTGGCCTACTATTTGTGACCGGATTTGGGAAAATCCGCCTAAACGCAGCAAACAATTATTTTCAGTATCACCCGCTAAAGCCTTATGGGTCGATTGTTTTCGAAAAAAATTTTATGGCAGAAATGGATAGACACCAGTTAGCTCTAGCTTATGACGCAGTTGTAAGCTCTGGCATGCTCTAGAACTCACACTAGGAGGCTAGAAACACTAGTCGGTTGGACTCGTGTACGGAGAGTTGCTAAGAAATTATTGGCGGGCTTTTCACTAACAGCCGGGAAAAAACTGTAGCTAACTAATTCACTTACTATTCTACATAATTCACGGACTCACGCAATTCTCGTCATCACAGTTTCTCAAGGAGCCCTGCAGTAAGCCTTTTAGACTTCTTTCAATCCGCCTGTAACTGGTTTATTACATAGTGTCCCGGAGACACGCAGTAATAGTATACGGATACAAGGCACGCCCCCTGACCTTAGCAACGCCTTTACCCGGCGTTTTTTCGAAATCATCAATAATAAGTTTAGCAAAAATACTGAAGTGTTGTAGTGCGTAGGGCGAAGACGGCTTGTGCTGCTACAGCTTCTAAATTAGGAGGAAGGCATCCCAAGGCCCTGTGCAGCCAACTGGTAGAATAAATTAGAAAACTTTAGATGCCGCGTTTAGCCGGGTATTCACAAATCCGGTCACATTTAGAGAATGATAGCACGGGTAACCTGTGCTATTCAGGATCAATAGCAATTGAAATAGCACTCTGCTTCGCCTTGTGCTACTTCAATAGCGTTACTCGTACTATTAATCCTGAATAGCACGGTTACTGGCTTCATCTCAGTTTCTTCGGTTACTACAGTATTAGTATTATTTTATAAAATTGAGTGGATGATTGGGTTCTAAAACATTTTTAACATTTAGTTAACCTACTCTTGCATTTTTTTTTTTTTTTTTTGTGGGTAAAGTTTTTTTTTAGTTTGGTTAGAATAGCTGAACTGAAAGAAGTGAATAAAATTATTGACATCTGAATACTTGTGTATTTGTGGTACACATGCACTGCTGCAGTGAATTTCTAGAAACCAGCTGTATAAGGTACAATTGGTCAGTCGTTTACATGCTGGTTTGTGTTGCCATATACTATGTGAACCAATTGCAGCATGTTGCTACAATATATATGTGCATATAATTTTGTTATTTATTTTTAGCTATGGTGATTGGCTTTAATGCGTCTAAATTATTGTATGACGAACCTGACGGGCTCTCCCAACAAGTTATTCATTTGTTAAAGGAAAATAATCAACCCACTGAGCAGACATTTCAAGTTCAAATCAATTACGAGACCATCACAGGCACAATTGGATCAGCAACACCTGGAGAGGATTTTACTCTTGTAGAATTCACAACAAATCAAGTTGAAGTGGTTAAAAGATTTGAACATTTAGACACGATCATAACACTTCCTCTGTTACTGTTCCCCGATAGTATAGCAGAGGGATCAGAGGGATTTAATTTAGAAATTTCACCATTTCAAGAACCAAAATTTAGTGTACCCACACCTTCGAATTCGGTGTCAAGACAAGTTACTGTAGAAATTGTTGATAATGATCGTAAGTCCTTTTTAACAAATTTAATATACTTTCCCAGAAAATATATTTTTTATAACTAGTATATATATTTTTCCCTCTTCCCTCAGCTATCATTATTGGATTTGAAGACCCTCTCTACAGAGTGAATGAATCAGAATCTGGGGCAACTATGATATGTGTTAATGTCACCAATCCTCCTTTGGATCAACCTCTATTAGTGAACCAATTCTTTCTGACAGCAACAGCTCTGGCAGGCGGCTCAGCAAGTACGTGCTCACCTCATTCATAATTCATAGAAATATACACATACTTTAAATTGCCCCTATCACTTAAGGAGGTTTTAATTAATTTATTTATTTATTGTTATTATGCGTTTGTCTGTCAGTAAACGACGATGACCAGCGACGATTCTTAAATAATTCATGAGCTGTGGTGAGTTGGTATCATTGCCATAACGGTCGGTAAAGTGTGTATTCACGATAAAGCTGTGCCGGGTCGATGAGGGTAATGGTGTGTTTAAACATATGTGAGCCAAGTAGGCAAAGAGCCAAGTAGTCTGTAACAATGACAGTGTGTGTTATTCGTGAAAAATGAGTGGTTGGTATAGAATTGCCAATAATGACGACCATAGTGGTGAGATAATAAAATAAAACGGACATTAAACCAATTTGTAGAGCGAGTAGGAATACCTTATTGGTACTACTCTATCCCTAACAGTGCATCAATTGCCACTGTATAGTGGGGTACAGTAGGAGACAAAATAAAGTTTCGGATTCTGTTCCATAGTAAAACGATATTATTTTTACAGTTGTGTTAAGTAGTAAAAAATCTAAGCCTATGAAGGCCTTGACATAGAGAAAACATTGATTTTGTGCAGTAGTTGAGTTAACAATTCTCCGCGAGACAACTTCATATGCGACAGTTTCTTTCTTTTTTTACCTGAAAAGCTTTGCCTCAGGAGCCTGTAAACAAAAATTCTGAACGTTTTATTGGATAAACATTTTTTACATTGCTTTGAGCGAGGCATGCGGTGAGCGAGAAAGATTTAAACGGTAACACGGTCGAACAGAACGGCCATTTTTTTATCATGGAACGGAATTTGGAATTATTTTGTCTCCTACTGTACTTGATAGTTATTATTCAGAATTGGTAAAGCATCATCACTACCTGAATAGGAAAAACTTGACTAGAGAAGAAAAAATGACCTCTCCGTGAATCAAACCTGCAACGGCTGATTGCGAAGTGGGCACTTAAACAATTTAACCATCGGGACTTAAACGTTAACTTTAGCTTGAAGTTTCTTATTAATCTATTGTATCCTATAAAACTGAACACTGGGTCTGGGTTGCTCACCGTAATGGGTATAAGGGGCACTAAAAAAAAAGCAAGAAAATTTAAAACTCAATACAAATATAAGCAGTTGAGAGCGGACTGATGTAACTACTTCAATGAAGAAATGAAAGAAACTACATAGAGAGATACTGCGGAGCAGGAGAGGTAGACAGAGGAGGAGAAGGGAATCCATGAGTTGAAAAGAGAGTAAAAAAAAAAAAAACAGGGCCAGGGTATAGGTGAGGAAAGAGAGAGAGCATGAGAGCAACTATGGATAAGCTACCTTATGCTACTGTACTCCTAGTAGCACAAGTTAGTATGTCAGGCGCCAATGTGTGGCGGGGTACTTAGTAGTTATTATTATTGTTGTTGTTGTTGTTATTGTTATTCCAGGTTCATCAGACTATCGTGTTGATTCTTCTCCTGGATTTTTCTTCCCAATTACTACTAGTGGAGCCAACATGATTAGTTCAAGGAGACTTTGTAATCTTGTTATTGGAATAGTAGATGGAATTTTGGAAGATACAGAGATGATAAGCTTACAGTTAATCTATTTGGGTGCCACTCCAATGGGATTGATATTGCTTCAGCCGAACGCTACTGTGTTGGAAATTTTAGATCTTGATGGTAATTAAGGCAGTTTCAGAATTTTACTTTTTTTGTATTTTAATGTATTTATTTATTCTCTATCTTAAAATTTTGCTAGCTTATTTATTACTATTAGTCCAGACACTTATGCCTATTTCTCCATTTCAGTTATATATCTTTAGGTAGGACTCAAATAGCATTGTACCCGATTTTTTTTTTATCTTGTTCAATTTCTTATAATTTTTTAATTTTTCTTGCTTGTTATTACTCATTAAATTAGATACCCTATGAAATATTCCAGTATGTTAACTTTTTTGCAAACCAATCCAAGGATTTTCTGTCTGCGGATGACTACATGACTTCATTTTCTTCGTATCTTTGTGTGTAGTTGCTACTGTTGGTTTCATTGGTGCTCCCTACACTGTGTTTGAAAGTGGCGGAACTGCATCTCTGACTATTGGTGTTATTAATGGAACTCTTTCTACAGCTGTATCTGTCTCTCTCAATGTGATGCTGCAGTCTGGTTCTGCAACTGGTACGTATGTTTTGTATATATACATATATTTGTAATGCCTCTAGGTGTAATTGGTCTCTATTATGTATGTTCAGTTTATGCCTAGTTTGGTACATTCCTTGAAATATGTGACCGGATTTGGAAAAATACGCCTAAACGCGGCAAACAATTTATTTCAGTATCACCGGCTAAAGCCTTATGGGTCGATTTTTCTCGAAATTTTTTATACGGCAGAAATGGATAGACACCAGTTAGCTCTAGCTTATGACGCAGTTGTAAGCTCTGGCGTGCTCTAGAACTCACACTAGGAGGCTAGAAACACTAGCCAGTTGGACTCGTGTACGGAGAGTTGCTAAGAAATTATTGGCGGGCTTTTCACTAACAGCCGGGAAAAAACTGTAGCTAACTAATTCACTTGCTATTCTACATAATTCACGTACTCACGCAATTCTAGTCATCATAGTTTCTTAAGGAGCCCTGCATTAAGCCTTTTAGACTTCTTTCAATCCGCCTGTAACCGATTTATTTCATAGTGTCCCAGAGACACGCAGTAATAGTATACGGACACAAGGCACGCCCCCTGACCTTAGCAACGCCTTTACCAGGCGTTTTTTCGAAATCAGCAATAATAAGTTTAGCAAAAATACTGAAGTGTTGTAGTGCGTAGGGCGAAGACGGCTTTTGCTACAGCTTTCAAATTAGGAGGAAGGCATCCCATGGCCCCGTGCAGCCTACTGGTAGAATAAATTAGAAAATTTTTGATGCCGCGTTTAGCCGGGTTTTCACAAATCCGGTCACATATGTAATGGGTGGGATTCTTGGATTTGTCTATCAAGAAATGAAGTTGTTGTTTTTGTTATCTTCAAATCAGATGTTTAGTAGTTGCTTTGTGCATAATATGAAGGTGTGATATCTACTCAAACAAGCATACATGCTAAACACTTTGGTATCTGACCTATCATTGCCTGCTTAATGCTTTTTTCGTTATGTAGTACGTTATTTAAGGCAACTGTGGCTAGAACTATTATTGGTATCACACCAATTTTTGGTTTTGTATGTTGCTGTTTTTTGTTTTGTTTTTCCTTCCCAAACTGTTGAGGAGTAGCTCGAAAGTTTAATAGATAATAGTTTGTTTGTTTTCCCTATAATATTTACTTGCACCTGGTATCTCCGATTAAAATGGTTAAGTTTAGATATAATATTAAACGGATAATTTTCCTGGTGCGTAATTCTGGACTTTAGAAGTATGGCAGACTTACTGTGAACATGTACTGGTTTGAAAAATATCAGATGTATAACTACTACTACTAAACTTTCGAGCTACTCCTCAACAGTTACTAGGAAGGCAAAAACAAGACAAAAAAAACAGCAACATAAAAAACCAAAAATTGGTGGGATACTAATAATAGTTCTAGCCACAATTGCCTTAAATAAAGTATTACATAACGAAAAAAGCATTAAGATGGCAATGATAGGACAGATATCAAAGTGATTAGCATGCATGCTTGTTTGAGTAGATAGCACACCTTTCATATTATGCACAAAGCAACTACTAAACATCTGCTGTAGCTAAAGCTTTTCATTGGACATTTAAAGTACCATATATGTGACCGGTTTTGGGAAAATCGGCCTAAATGCGGCATCTAAAGTTTTCTAGTTTATTCTACCAGTAGGCTGCATGGGGCCTTGGGATGCCGTCCTCCTAATTAGGAAGCTGTAGCACAAGCCGTCTTCGCCCTATGCACTACTTAACCCTTTCACCGGCAATAGCGCCATATGGCGCTTTTACCAATAAAAATTCAACCGCTCGCGATCCGATCCTAAATTTGGTCTCTAAGTACGCATAATGAAAAGCTTTAACAACGCTCTAAATAGGTGAATTATGTGTTGTTGGTAACTGGGGGAAAACGGGAAAAGTAAATTTGAATTTTGAAATTGACCGCACGCGTTGACCGCAGGAGATAGAATGGATGCCGACGAAGTTATTCAGCGCTTATTCGACGACGATTTCGGTCTTTCTGAGAATGAAACTAGCGACGAGGAGGGTGAAGGAATATTTGCTTGTGCTGGGCAGCAGCATTTGGACACAGTTGAGCTAGCAACTCTGAGTAGTGGAGTGGAAGTTCAGCCTAGTAGCACTACTGGAGCCAACTTGGATGTTTCAGGTAAATGTAGAGTAGTAAAATAGATGTAGTAGCTATATAAAATATAGTCAAACAATACTTTTTAGGTGTTATATTAAGTAACATGCAAAATAGCTGGTTGCAAGTCAATATAATAATCAATAAAAAATATATATAGGGAGAGAGAGAGAGAGAATGCACAAGAATACATTGAACAGGAATCTATTGTAAATTTACAGACGGAGTCAATTGACATGGATGCTCAAGCAAGTCAAGGGAGTTTCCATCTTCCATCATCCATGGAAGACTTCAGTCCTTCATCCACTATGGATGTCACTTCTCAAGGGTCTGGAGCAGAATCAGACATTTCTCAACAGTGTGTTAGTGGAAGGTGGCTTGTACGAGGAGGGAGAGGGACAGGTAGGCGAGTAACAGTAAAAAGCAAGGCCTAGCAGGGGAGGAAGAGGAATAAGGGGAAGGAGGTGTGTTAGTACAAGGCTTAGTAGTAGAAAGGAGCGTGGAAGAACAATCAATTCTGGCAGGAGTAGTAGCAGTACTGCTTGAGCTAGCAAAAAAGCTCATTGGTAGCTTCTCTACAAGATGTCGTAGTGCTGTTTGTCCACAATCTGTTGAGCATTTTCAGCTAATAGACAGAATGTAAATTTAGGTCACTGGCCTAAGCATGCAGATAGAAAGGGGAATTGTGCTGTCAGTTATCATAAGAAAAAATAAGCTTACTGCTGTTGGGAATCACCATGAGTCTCGTGTTCAATGTGAGTACTGCAAAGTGCATTTATGTGTATCATCTGAAAGAAGCTGTTTCAAAAGTATCACACCCTTGTAGACTTCACTTCATGAAACTAACTGCCTATATTTTTTAAATATATATTTTGTAATGACTCATGCACAATATTTGATAGTTTATGCACAATTTTCAGTTATTAATTTTTTGTACTTCATGGTTATTCATGCTCTATATTTTATAAATACATATCATCTCAAATTCACATCAACATTACTGATTATTGGTATATTATAGAAATAATAACCTGTTTGAAGAATAATGATTAGAAAGATAGGTCTAATACATTTTTTTATACTGGAATTATCTAAATAATATTATTCATGAAATTGAGCCCAAGATAAATATGAAACCTTAGTTGATTAGTTTTGTCCCATGAAATAGCTGTACAGTAAAATAATCGATGGACTGGCTTGAACCAGTCTGGAGTTCATAATAACGTTATTCATTGTCGTGGTTTACAAGATAATTATATTCATGTTATGATTTACAAGTGGTAATTACCACACATTGGCTGCTAGGCAACATAAACATTTTTTCTGTAATGTATATTTTATAGAGACAATTTTTTTCTATAGTTGCTATGGACCATTTTATAGTCCTGATTATATATAATTTTTTTCAAAATGTCTAAATAAATCCGACAGTGAAAGGGTTAAGATGGCAATGATAGGACAGATACCAAAGTGTTTAGCATGCATGCTTGTTTGAATAGATATCACACCTTTCATACTAAACATCTGCTGTAGCTAAAGCTTTTCATTGGACATTTAAAGTACCATAATGTGTATATATCATGATTCAGCATACAATATGGGGAGATATTTTACAAGTACTGCAAGTATTTTCACAAGCCGAAGGCAAGTTAAAGTATACAAGCATGAGAGTAACATATTATTCCCATATTTTATGACGAGTGTAATTATACATTTGATATTTTTCAAACCAGTACATGTTCACAGTAAGTCTGCCATACTTCTAAAGTCCAGAATTACGCACCAAGAAAATTATCCGTTTAATATTATATCCATATAATATGTGTGTATATATAATGCTTTTTTTATATTTATTTATTTGAATATTTTTGTGTACTAGTTGATCCTCCTGCAAGTGATTGGAAATGTAGCCAGAGTATTGTTTTATATTGTACATATGTCTATTCTATAGCCTCAAGTGATTTCGTCTCAACTTTGAGCAGTACAACGGTCATTCTGAGTGGGGCATCTCCGCAAGTTACAATTACTTTCCCTCTGATTGATGACCTTATCTTTGAGTTCGATGAAAACCTGTTTGGACAGCTCAGTTTCGCAGCAGGAGGCGACCACCCACATGTGACCATTGATCCTGGTACTGCAGAGGTCATTATAGTGGATAATGATGGTAAGTGAGGGCCAGGCATTGAAGGCCTCCTATTGTGGTTGCATATCATTATTAGAAGGCTCTACTTTACCAACAAAATTGGCTGACGTAGAGAATGTATGTATTAAATGCCCTAGATGGTGTGTTGCTGGATATGAATGAGAGGGTGTGGGCTAACTTTTTTTTTTATGTTGGTATATTTGAAATAATTCCAATAACTGATAAGTGTAGTTCTGAACTCTATATTCATTAATATAAATTAGTTCTTCTATACGATGTTTCTATAATAATTGGGGTCTTGTCAATTAAGTACTTACTTGTGCTAAGCAAATGTAGTGTTAATTTTGTTGCTAACTGGTGACTTTTTGTTTTGTCTGTAAACAGCATTGATATTCGGGTTTTCTCAACTCTCTTATGATGTCAGTGAAGCAGGAGGTGCAGCAAGTATCTCTGTGGCTTTAATTAATGGAACTATCGGGAGTGGTATTGGCATATCACTAGCTGGACAAACTAATAACTTGCTAGTTGGAGATAGAGCACTAGGTACGAAATATTAAACTGGTAAAGGGTGGTATGATATTGTGGATTATCTACAAGCACGAGTTCTTATTAGTTAAGACATGTGTGTGTTATTATATGTGACCGGTTTTGGGAAAATCGGCCTAAACGCGGCATCTAAAGTTTTCTATTTATTCTACCAGTAGGCTGCACGGGGCATTGAGATGCCGTCCTCCTAATTCGGAAGCTGTAGCACAAACCGTCTTCGCCCTACGCACTACAACACTTCTGTATTTTTGCTAAACTTATTGGCGAGCGAGCGTAGCGAGCGAGACACTTACAGGGGTAACACAATTGAAAATCGGGGATGTTTATTTGTTTATATATATGTTTAGACGTACGTAAGGCATTTTTGTACTTTGACCCTCGCGTTTTTGTGTATGTTCGGTGGTCGACCCCGTCCCAAACTTCACTAAACAGAATCCTCCGTTTATCGATCAGTACCCGTATCACCCTAGAAATTGAATTGTTTACTGTTTTGAATTCTTTTACGGGTGCAGTTAAAACATGAAAACTTACGGGACTTCCATTTCTATTCGAGTTAGTGGCAGTGGTAAGTCAATGCGCTCTTTGGCATGGTTATAAGCCGTACGCAACAGTATTTACTTGAAAATGCATTGTCCACTAGACTAACCCCGAAGGTAAGTCTTGTATAGGTGTGTCCAGTTTTGTCAAAGCATTGTGCTTTACAGCCACTATTTAGCTAAAGAATATCACAAAGAAAACGTTTAAATAGCGTGTATTATTTTGTTGTTGTTGTTTTCCTTCAATTCAAACAGTTGCAGCGAGTTGTTACTATGGTACTGAAATCCCTTTACAGTGTATGCCTAATTTAAAAACTGGACCTTATTTTCAGTAGCTTCAGTGTTGGAAGTCAAAATTATTCATATAAAAATAGTATAGTCTTTAGGCTCGCTCGCCATTTGTGCTCAAGCACATCACTAGTTATTGCTTATATCGAAAAAACGCCGGGTAAAGGATTGCTAAGGTCAAGAGGCGTGCCTTGTGTCCGTATACTAGGGACACTACGGAATAAACCAAGTTACAGGCGGATTGAAAGAAGTCTATAAGGCTTAATGCAGGACTCCTTAAGAAACTATGATGGGGAGAATTGCGTGAGTACGTGAATTATGTAGAATAGTAAGTGAATTAGTTAGCTACAGTTTTTTCCCGGCTGTTAGTGAAAAGCCCGCCAGTAATTTCTTAGCAACTCTCCGTACACGAGTCCAACCGGCTAGTGTTTCTAGCCTCCTAGTGTGAGTTCTAGAGCACGCCAGAACTTACAACTGCGTCATAAGCTAGAGATAACTGGTGTCTATCCATTTGTGCCATAAAATTTTTTTCGAAAAAAATCGACCCATAAGGCTTTGCCAGGGAATACTGAAAAAAATTGTTTGCCGCGTTTAGGCCGATTTTAGGCCGATTTTCCCAAAACCGGTCACAATTATGTACATTGATGTATAGAACTTCAACATTAGCCCAGTTGTGGTCAACAGAGGGTTTCCGTAGAATACTTCTGAATGTCTCGCTGGTTGGAGTGTTGGTTTACTTGGCCATTACCTTATCTTTGTAGTCACTGATACTTGATTAAAATAAACGTTGTGTTTGTCTAATGTCACATTTGTGAACTTTTCTGTGTTCTCCACAGCTGGATTGGACTATAATGCCGGTATCTTCAACACAGCTCTTTTTTCAACTGGCAACACACTTGCATCTTTATCAGTGGGTATTCTACAAGATTCCTTAGCTGAACTGTCGGAGACGTTTAATGCAATGCTGACGGGAGTGGCCTCAACAAGTTTCTTCGGATTGTCTTTTACTCCTACTGCTGCTGACTTGGCCCGAATTTCATTCAATCCTGATTTGACTCTGATTAACATCCTTGATGATGATGGTGAGTGATATCATGAGATCGAACCTCTTCCCTCTCTGTGCTCATGATGCTCATTGTTAGCAAATAAACACATTTTAAACGGTGCCAGGCGTTGAGTTGATATGTGGGTGGTGGCTTGCATTGGCAGGAAATAATATGTATGTAAAAGACCTTTATGATAAAAATGAAATTTCTCAGATATCATTGTTGTTATTGTTATTTTAGTTATTGTAATCAATTGTGTGTGAACTTGTATTACTATAATATTTTCTATTGATATTAACCTTTGCACGGATCACGACAGTCGCTACATATTGTGAACGTGGGTATTTTAATCATGCGATGTTTGAAAGAAGAGAGTAGTTGTAGCTCAGTAGCCAGAATATTCGCTGACGACTAAAGCAAGGCTAGACTGTATTCTGACAACTATTGTTGATTTCACATTACATTTACTCCACCCTTTGATCTTGAATAACTTACATACTGGAAGATTATGATATTCGTTAGTTGGTTGCAGGATTAGTAATTAGTACAGAAAACTACACGTTGAAAGTTGTTTGTTGTTGTTTCTGCTGTTATTATTTTCTGTTCTTTATTACTTTGCAGTGGCTGTTATCGGGTTTATGCCGGATGCATATTCAGTTATAGAAAACGAAGGTGGAGTCTATTTTATGTTTGGTGTATTGAGCGGAGAACTAGGACTTGTGTTGGACATTGAATTCTCCCTCGACAATGGCACTGCTATTGGAGGTACAATTGTTCTGTCCAATATTCTAGTAGTATTAATGTAATTACATCAATGTGGTTGGTATATCTAATACTATGTACTGTGGCTTGAGGGCTGCATTACAAGCTTCAAATGTCAAACTAATCTTTTTTGAAATTTTACTGATTAAGGCTTCATTAAAAAAAGATAATTCAACCTATTGTCCAGACAGTCTCGGACCAAGGTAGTCGGTAACTTAGAAATGGCTGTAACTCAGAAATATGTTATTCTTCCCATTTTTTAGCTCAATTTTGAGAGCATCACAGCGGCAGTGTTTTGAGCCCAAAGTGAAAAAAATATGCATGCTTAGTAAAGTTGTAACCAAAAGTTTAAACTATCATTATATGCCCTAAGTCCCCCTTAATACATACAATTAACAAATTTCATAAAAATGAAACACTAAAAAATGAAATTGTAAAAGTTTAGTGTACCGATTTTAGACATAAGAAATGAGTTTGTTTCTGTTATAGATTTCCAGCATTGCTCAGCTTCTTTCTTCTCTAACAGGCTAAGAAACAAGCACTAACCCTTACTTACATTCCTTCCTGCTATAATTTCGAGCTGTCTTGCACATTTAAAAATGCTGTATTTGCATTTAGGTGCGTCAATCTTTTTTCCTACACTGCTCGTCTAGTTCTTACAATTAGCCGCTCTACAAGAGCTAGTTGTAGACATACTTTATTTATTGAATTTGGTAGCTTTACTGACTACGAAGTACCTTAAACCACTGTTTGTTGGTGTCAGCAGATGGAGGTCTCCATGACTTAGTCAAACACATAAGAGCGCAGTACAAGCACTTTTTTATAGAATGGACGTTTTTGTCCAAGCTTGAATCTGAGTATTCATAAAGATACTTTTAACTCCGCAAATATGCACACTGCTAATTGATATGTAATTTATTATTTTAACTTGCATGTGTCTGCAATAGTAGTTCTAATAATTCAGATTTGTAGAGCCTTCATCAGTGAATTTTAGAAAGTGAGAGAATAAGATAAAAAGATGCACTGAACCTGATTATTGATTGAATGTATTTAATATGGGTTGATAGCTTATTATTATTATTTTTTAATTCTAACTTGTTTTTTTTTCTGTTGTTGTTTACGTGTAGTTATGGACTTCCTGGATGCCCAAACTTCATTATTCTCACTGACTGGGACTGGTAGAACCTCTGCTAATGTTGCTATTGTGGATAATGACATATTGGAGCGGGAAGAGAGTTTCTTTGCAAAGCTTTCATTTGTTGATACCAGCATTATTCCTGTCAGAGTGACAATCAACCCCGATACTGCTACAGCCACCATTGTTGACAATGACAGTAAGTTCGTAGTTCAGCGCTGAATTCAGGAGTTGAAAATGTAGTATTTAGCCTTTTGTTTACCTGCTGCACAATTCTTTCTCTTCTGTTTGTATCTGTAATTTTAACATGTTGAGTTCTAATGATACTTATGCCCAAGTAAATTTATTGTTATTATTAGTAGTAGTTTAGTAGTAGTTATATAATCATTTCTATTATTATCATTTTATTATTTTTACATTACTATTATTATTATTATTGTCATCGTCAACTTATTATCAATATAATTATATATATATATATATAATATATATATAATAGTATTATTATTGTAGTATTTCCTCACATACACCATACCTGTTGTTTTCTTTTCAATCCTTTAAAATGCGCACTGTCTATTTGAGGCTGCATTGTGGTTATCAACAGTATTCAAGCTAACAGCAATTATGTGGTACATATAGCATGGATTGGGCAGTGTTAGCAGTTGAAAATGGAAAGAAGTTAAATATTTGATAAATTGTTAGTGACTCATCCATTATCAATCACACATTAATTCTTCCACTTACTCATCCATCCAGTATAGGATCTATGTCAGCAAAGTTGGATCAGTTAAGCAACTTAGAGTAGTGTGATTTGTGATTCAGTCAATTTCTGGTATAAAAGCAGTATTTATAAAAGTATATCATGTGAATTAGAAATATAAAGAGTTGGTATTTTAAAATAACCTTGGTGGTGATCATCAATTTATTATTATTATTTGGGGGGGGAGGGAGGGAGTAGGGAATGTGTGTGGTCTTTGAGGGTATGTACTAGTTCATTCAAGCTGATAAATTTTACGTGGTTTATTCAAGGGTGAATTTTATTGGAGGGTTGAAGTATTTGAAGGGAAGGCAGAACGTAGCATACTTACAAGTGCATTTGGTTAAGCATTTTTAATTCCATAGCATGCAGCTGAATACATAGTGAATACACAAGTATAAAAAATAATTTTATGATTGAAGGGGGAAAAGGAAGGAAGTATGTCTAAATTTGATACCTAAAAACAATCTTTACAAACCTTGTTCAAACTATAGACCTAAGATAGGCATTTACAAAAAAAAATTAGAATCAAATAGCTAAAGAATAATTATACATAACATAGCTTCCTTTCTGCTCTCTACTGTTCACTCAATTATACTAATAATATTCAGACTTTGTTTTCAATATTTTTGCCCTTGTTTTATGGTTCAATAGATTAACATGCAAGCATTACGAAGCACAACACAATTAGGAATGCACAAATTAGCTAATTGTAAGTGTAAGTAGACATATAGTATAATATATGTGGCATAAAACGGCAGGGCTGTGGGGGCTGAAGCCCACCCCCCCCATAGTTATGGGGTGCAATCTAAAAAGGTGATTTCTCACATGAACATTTTTAACTTATTCACCGGCAATAGCACCATATGATGCTCTGCGATAAAAAAATCGTAAAAACCTAACCACGTCCAAATCGTCCATGAATCAATTACCATACTGCGCAGAAGGAACAGTCCTAGCTGCACTCTAAATACCCAATTTTTGTATAACGGGTAACTAACGAAAAAATGGAAAAGTAAATATGAATTTTTTAATTGACCGAAAGTTTACAGTGGATGCCGACGAGGTACTTCAACGGTTGTTCGAGGACGATTTTAGCCGAGGGTGACTCCGGTGATGACGACAGCGAGGGAATATTTGCTTATGCTGGACAGCAGCATTTTGACAATGCTGAGTTAGAAACTCTAAGCAGTAGAGTCGCTGTCAAACCTGATGATATTGCTGAGCCAATAAAAGCTTCAGGTGAGGTATAGCAGTAGAACTAGGGCAGTCACATAAAGCTCTACATCAATTTTATTTGTTGTATAGGTGTAGAAATAACTGTAAATCTAGCCCGACACCAATAGATTTACTTACACATACTACCTAGCAATATATGCATTACTAGCTGTAGTTATGATAGCTATAAACAACAATATGGACAATAATTCAACTGAAGCTTGATATAGTAATAGTGGACAATAACAGTAAAGCTATATAGCCAAGACAAAATAGATATAGACATATATACACACAACAATATACAGTGTATTATTTGTTGTAGTGTGATATAAACAAAATATATTTATAACAATATAGACTTGGATTCTGTTGTTGCGGATGATCCTGGGCAGAGTACTGGTAGTTCTCTTGCATCTACTGCAAAAGGCTCTCCATCATCCATGGACCACTATAGTCCACCATCTTGAATGAATGACAGTGCTCCACCTTTAGATTCTTAAAGTGACTGAGATACTTTTCAGTCATTCCTTGATAGAGGTAGGCAGCAATCACGAGGTGGGAGAAGGATAGGCAGGAGATTGAGAGGAAGGGGAAGAGCTCGTATGGCTAGGAGCAGGGGTAGAAGAGGACAATGGGGGATACAGCCTGCTAGTAGGAGGCAAAGTGAAAGAGCTCGCATTTAGGGTAGTGGTAGCTATAGCCGTTTATCTGCTGCTGCTATGACTGTACTGAATGAGATTAGTTCTTTAGTCTGGAAGAAAGAAGAACCACACAGTTTCACCCAAGCCTATACTCAATCAAGTTCCAGGTCCTACTTCAGCTGGTTTCTCAATCGCTTCAAATGGTCTTCGTAATGGCGTTTTATTTTGTGGACTTTCACAACTGAGGTGCCATTGCATTCCACAAGTTGTTTGCAGTTTTTTGCAGAGTACTCCAATTCAACTCTTTTGTCGTTTTTTTTCTAATGAGGTGTGGGATTTGATGAAAGTTGAAACGAATCGCTATGCTAATACCTGCATTGAGAGTAATCCTAGTTGTCGTGCATAGTCAGACACCACTGTAGAAGAACTAAAAGCATTTGTTGGTGTTTTGATTTTGATGGGTATAGTTCGGCTGCCACGGTTAGAACTATATTGGTCAACTAATTTCCCCCTCATCAGCACTCCAGGTATCAGTAATATAATGCCCCAAAAAAGTTTGAACAGTTGTTTAGGTTTTTTCACCTGAATGATAATGACAAGCATGTTCCATATGATCAGGCTGGACTTGACAAGTTATTCAAAGTTAGGAAACTGTTAGATCTGCCTTGTCCATTTTTTGAATCTGAGTTTGAAATGCATCAAGATGCACTATTAATGAAGCTATGATCCTATTCAAGGGTAGACTCAGATTCTAGCAGTATATGAAGGACAAACCCACGAAATGGGGCATAAAAGTGTTTGTCCTAGCTGATGCTCCAACTGGCTATGTCAAGCGTTTACAAATTTATACTGGGAAAGGACTAGACAGTTGTGTAAGTGATGTAGGACTGTGTACAAAGGTTGTGTTAGACCTAATGGAAGGTTTTGACAACATGGGTGTCCAACTGTTCACGGATAACTTTTACACTAGTCCTCTTCTTTACTACCGTCTATACAAACATCAAGGTATCAATGCTTGTGGTACTGTACGCCCCTCACGACTTGGGTTTCCACATGAACTAATCATCAAGGCTACAGAGTTAAAACACGGTACATACCAGTACTTGAGTAATGGTCCTCTTCTAGCATGTTCATGGGTGGATAAGAGGTCCTTGTATTTTCTCACTACCATGCATATTGGTGAGCGTGTGGTAAATCCAGTAGTGAAAAGGAGACAAGCTGATGGTAGTCAAGTTGATGTTCCATGTCCTCCTTGTTTGCCAGACTATCAGAAGTATATGAGAGGTGTAGACAAGGAGGATCAACTTGAGATTTATTATAATATTGGCAAAAAATCAAGGAAGTGGTGGCATCGTATTTTTTTTTATTGTTTTGAGGTGTGTATTTTGAATAGTTTTTGCATGGAGAAGATGGTCAGGTCTGGTGAACATCAGCAGCGAGGAAGGAAGAAAAGAGATATGCTTTCATTTCGGCTTGAGCTTGCAAAGGAGCTAATTGGTAGCTTTTCTTCCAGGCATCGAAGCAGTGGACGGCCTCGTTCTGTAGAGCATATTCAGTTTGATAGGCTCAACTCTAAATTAGGCCATTGGCTTTAGCCACCAGTGCTCTAACCACTGAGCTATGACGAAGGGGGAGGTGTTTCCGGTTGACACAGAAAATTAGGCCATTGGCCAGTACATGTAGATAGGAAGGGAAATTGTGTCGTGTGCTTCGCTATCATACATCGAAGAAACCCAAAAAATGACATATTAAAAAGGTGTTTCCGGTTGACACAGAAAATTAGGCCATTGGCCAGTACATGTAGATAGGAAGGGAAATTGTGTCGTGTGCTTGGCTATCATACATCGAAGAAACCCAAAAAATGACATATTAATAACTACTATTTAGCTCTACAGTTTCACACATTGAGTTTTTTGAGTTCCCAATAAAGTGTTTAGTGTAGTGTTTAGAAAAGTCTAAGTATGTTTAGCTTATTGATTTGCTGATGTTCAACTGCACCATCTAACCCATTCATCTGCACAATCGCCTACATGCTCAAGTTAAACGTAATGTAGGGAAACATTTTTCCCCTAAATGGATTATATTAAAGCTTCGATACCGCATCCAGAAAACCGCTAATGTATTGTTCTACTGCTTATATTTTTAGAAAAGAGAAGCTACTATGTAGCTAAGATAGTCGGGCTATAAACTTGGCATTGGTATGAACTAAATGGCGGGCATAAAATATACATATTTATTTTCAAAATACATAATAGTTATGACTACATTTACATCCTAAAAACTAAAATTTATTATCTTATCATTTGAATATCCCTAATATTTAGCTCCATCGACTGGTTTATATTTCATATTAAATGATGAAATTTATCTTCCTGGAGCATTTGTTCTTCTCAGTGACATTGGGAGTGAATCAGAAGTCCGTGGTGCTGGATCTTCATTGAGATGTATCACTACAAATGTCAACATTGGTTGCTGTAGAGGACATGATAATATTACCAATCCTGTTCCATATGGAGGGCATGTTGGAGAATGGCTATATCCTGATAGTTCTATAGTTCCTCGTCCTGCTGATGCATTCGATTTCAGCAGAAGGGGGTATTTACAAGAAGTGCGTCTGACTTTAGAGTCTGGTAAATCTGCAGGACGATTAGGAACATACACATGTACTGTTCCAGACGGTGTTACAGGAGAAGATATAACTGCCACAGTTTTGCTAGTTTCAAGTAAGTACTAATAAAGTCAGTAGTGTTAAGGTTTATCAAATTTGTTCATTTGTACAAATGTATGCATATATATTTTGTCTAAAACCATAACGCTGGTATACACATAATTTCTTATTCTTGTTCTTACATTTCTGTACCTTATGTAACACAATTTCTTGATTTAATTAACTGACTTATTCACTCATTTCATTAATAGGCATAAAAAATTCCAGAGAGGAGTCATAATTTGTGGATTAAAAAAGCTTTAACATCACAATTATCAAATTCTGACCTTCATAAGAACTAGATTGTTACTTTCTAACCTAAAGGGGTCTGGAAAATAGCAAAGGAAAATGTGAAATAATTTTAGTTTTCGCCCGGGATTCAAACCAAGGGCCACTGGCTTTAGCCACCAGTGCTCTAACCACTGAGCTATGACGAAGGGGGAGGTGTTTCCGGTTGACACAGAAAATTAGGCCATTGGCCAGTACATGTAGATAGGAAGGGAAATTGTGTCGTGTGCTTGGCTATCATACATCGAAGAAACCTTTCAATAGTTGGGAACCGCCATGTGTCACGCATCCAGTGTGAGCACTGCAAGGTCTGCTAGTGTGTTGCTTCTGGAAGAAACTGCTTCAAGAAATACTATACATTAGTTGACTTCTCATTGTGAACATATTACACTTATAAAAACTTGTGCATTATAATTTCTACCCTATCAATAAAGTTCATGTAATAATTTCACTAAAATAAATTATCATTGACTTAGCAATAAATTAAACATTGAACATTGTAATGAAATAGTATAAAAGGTTTTAGAAAGTCTAAATACATATAAACTGCCTTAGAATTACTTTTGTATATTATTGAGATGGTAGTATTCTTGCAACATTCCATATAACTCCAGGTACTTGACTGTTTACTATTATTTCACCAAGCTAATTTTGAAATTCAAATAGTAATGATATTCATATTGTGGCTTGAAAGTGCTAATTACCGAAAATTAGTTGCTAAGCAACAAAAAAATTTTACGGTAATATTTAGATATTTTTCAAATGTTGCTATGAACTATCATGAAATTCTGATTTATTACATTTTTTTTTGTAATTGTTAGAAAAGTCTAAATAAACTTGCCGGTGAAAGGGTTAACCACCACTAATCATAATGCCCTTGGAACACCGTCACACCATATTATCTTCCTACATCACTGTTATATATATTATATATACTAGTGGTGTGCTTGAGCACAAATGGCGAGCGAGCCTTAAACTACACTATTGTTAAATTTGATTTTAACAACTAACACTCAAGCGACTAAAATAAAGTCGAGTTATTAAATTACGTATGCGGTAAAGCGGTTTTAATGTCATAGTAACCGCTCCCGCAACAGTTTGAATTGAAAAATAAGCAACAAAATCAAATCACGTTGTTAAAAATTTTCTTTGTGATATTCTTAATAGTAGTTGTAACGCACAATACTTTCACACAACTGAACATACCTACGCAAGACTTACCTTCGTGGTAAGTCTAGTGGACAATGAATTTTTAAGTAAATACTGTTGAGTGGGCTTATAACTGTGACAAATAGCGTATTAACTTACCACCGCCACTAACTCGAATAGAAATGGAGCTGCCATAAGTTTTTATAAGTTTTAACTGCACCCGCAAAACAATTCAAAGCGGTAAACAATTCAATTTCTAAGGCGACACGGGAAATGGTCGCTAAACCGGAGGATTCTGTTTAGTGAAGTTTTGGACGGGGTCGAACTCAGAGCGAACACAAAAATACGGAGGGTCAAAGTACAAAATGACATACGTACGTCCAAACAAACATCCCCGATTTTCAATTGTGTTACCCCTGTAAGTGTCTCGCTCGCTACGCTCACTCGCCAATTTATATGTAAACTTATTTGTGCCATATTAGTGATAGAAAGCCATGGAAGCATTAACCATTCAAAATATATTTCATGTAGGTGAGCCATGAAAATTGACAGCATAAACAGTGTAAATGATATAGTTTAACAGAGTTAGGTTCTTTCTTATCTAACTCTACTTCTTTCTATACATTTGTGCATATTTATTTTTATAAAATAATATCTATATTAAGATGTACTATTTGTATTATGAGTTTTAATACAATAAACCCAAAAAATGACATATTAATAACTACTATTTAGCTCTACAGTTTCACACATTGAGTTTTTTGAGTTCCCAATAAAGTGTTTAGTGTAGTGTTTAGAAAAGTCTAAGTATGTTTAGCTTATTGATTTGCTGATGTTCAACTGCACCATCTAACCCATTCATCTGCACAATCGCCTACATGCTCAAGTTAAACGTAATGTAGGGAAACATTTTTCCCCTAAATGGATTATATTAAAGCTTCGATACCGCATCCAGAAAACCGCTAATGTATTGTTCTACTGCTTATATTTTTAGAAAAGAGAAGCTACTATGTAGCTAAGATAGTCGGGCTATAAACTTGGCATTGGTATGAACTAAATGGCGGGCATAAAATATACATATTTATTTTCAAAATACATAATAGTTATGACTACATTTACATCCTAAAAACTAAAATTTATTATCTTATCATTTGAATATCCCTAATATTTAGCTCCATCGACTGGTTTATATTTCATATTAAATGATGAAATTTATCTTCCTGGAGCATTTGTTCTTCTCAGTGACATTGGGAGTGAATCAGAAGTCCGTGGTGCTGGATCTTCATTGAGATGTATCACTACAAATGTCAACATTGGTTGCTGTAGAGGACATGATAATATTACCAATCCTGTTCCATATGGAGGGCATGTTGGAGAATGGCTATATCCTGATAGTTCTATAGTTCCTCGTCCTGCTGATGCATTCGATTTCAGCAGAAGGGGGTATTTACAAGAAGTGCGTCTGACTTTAGAGTCTGGTAAATCTGCAGGACGATTAGGAACATACACATGTACTGTTCCAGACGGTGTTACAGGAGAAGATATAACTGCCACAGTTTTGCTAGTTTCAAGTAAGTACTAATAAAGTCAGTAGTGTTAAGGTTTATCAAATTTGTTCATTTGTACAAATGTATGCATATATATTTTGTCTAAAACCATAACGCTGGTATACACATAATTTCTTATTCTTGTTCTTACATTTCTGTACTTTATGTAACACAATTTCTTGATTTAATTAACTGACTTATTCACTCATTTCATTAATAGGCATAAAAAATTCCAGAGAGGAGTCATAATTTGTGGATTAAAAAAGCTTTAACATCACAATTATCAAATTCTGACCTTCATAAGAACTAGATTGTTACTTTCTAACCTAAAGGGGTCTGGAAAATAGCAAAGGAAAATGTGAAATAATTTTAGTTTTCGCCCGGGATTCAAACCAAGGGCCACTGGCTTTAGCCACCAGTGCTCTAACCACTGAGCTATGACGAAGGGGGAGGTGTTTCCGGTTGACTCAGAAAAGGTGTTCTGACGGCACATAATTGGTGGTCAGTTGAGTAAGAGAATACAGCAAGTGGTACTACTCAACAGTATAAAGGAAAAATGTGAGAGTCTTGGAAGTCGAGGGTTGTTGTAGCTCAGTGGTTACAGCACTGGTGGCTAAAGCCAGTGGCCCTGGGTTCGAATCCCCGGCGACAGCTAAGATTTTTTCACATTTTTCCTTTGATTTTTTCCAGACCCCTATAGATGAGAAAGTGTCAATTAGGGTCAGAACTTGATAACAATTGAATAATGATTAATATACAATAATAATATTATTGTGAAGGGAAGTGGAGGGCACTACTATACTGATCCCAATCATCCTTTACTAGAGTCCTTGTGAGTGTTGCTTATCAAAGTCATGCTTCATGACATGTGTAAATAGAAACAATCAAAATGTCATGGACAATAGTGTGGATGTTTTGACATGCTAATAAAAGTAAAGCTATTATCAAGTTCTGACCCTTCATAAAAAATGGCGAGCGAATTTTGCACAAGTAATTCAAACAATGAGGTAAAACATTTTAAATACATATCATTCAGTCTATTTCTAAAGAAGTACATAGCCTAGCCATTGTGACTGTCGGGCCCTCTGCTTCTTTGGCTATGTCCACCCAACAATGCTATAATAGTTTCCTCGTCAGTTCAAGTTTTAACTTAATTTTGATATATTCAAATAAAGATAATGAGTGAGAGTATTTCAATCAAAGAGTCAGAGCTCATGACTGTCCCTGGTCAGCCCTTTTATAGACTGCCAATGGGATCACAAGAAAACAGAACATAATGAAAAACTGACCAATCACAGAGATTATAATGAATTATTAAAGTAACCAATCAAATGAGAGCACAAACATTCACACAAATTGTAACAAGTAACCTAGGCAACATAAAAATGATACATAAAATACAGCTGCTACTACAACTATTGAAAAACACACAAACAACATACAAACATACATACAGAATAAATGTCTGGCAATCAGTTAATAATACTGTTGTGTTGTGTGGTCCCCACATTCCCTCCTTCTTAACCCGAAGTCGTCCTCGACTGAGTTGTGCCTTATCTTTGAGACTTCATCACTTTGCTAGATGTCCCAGGCTTGTCTTGAAAGACCATCAGCTTTACCATTAGTACTTCCTGGCCTGCAAGAGATACAAAAGTCAAAATCTTGTACCCATAGAGCCCATCTAGCTAATCTTTTGTTCAAGAGTTTAGATTTATTTAAGAAAGTGAGAGCCTTATGGTCTGTCTGCAACTGAAAGTGGCGACCATCTAGGTGAGCTTCGAATTGCCTGAGACACTCTACCACAGCCAGGCACTCTAACTCAGTGGCAGAATATCTAGATTCACAATCAGTGAGTTTTCTGGAGTAGAAAGCTGATGGCAATTTGACACCATTTCTGATCACAGACAAGCATCCTCCAATACCAACTGTTGAGGCATCTGTCTGCACAAGTAATTTGTCTGATCCTGTAGGTATGGTAAGAAATTCTGCACAAGATAACATTGAACATAACTTACTGAAGGAAGCCAGAGACTCCTCAGTCCACACGACTTTCACTGGCTGGGATTTATGGGTGAGAGCATGAAGTGGTTTGGCTATGTCTGAATAATGCCTAAAAAATTTCCTATAATATCCACATAGGCCTAGGAAAGACTTAAGTTGCTCTCTTGTTTTTGGTCTCACATAATTTTTAATACTTGCTGCTCTAGCTTCAGGTATGCCAACTTTCCCCCTACCGACTGTGTGCCCCAAATAATTGACACAATCTTTTCCCCATTCACACTTTGAGGGTTTTGCCGTCAAGTTAGCTTCACTTAATCTCTTCAAGACCTGTTCAACATGATTCAAATGGGACTTCCAATCCTTAGAAAACACTAAAATGTCATCAATGTAAGGAACAGCATGACTGGTCATTCCAGCTAACACACAATCCATAAGTCTCTGGAAGGTAGATGGTGCATTTCTTAGTCCAAAGGGCATATTTGTGAATTGGAATTTTCCCCATGGAGTTATGAAAGCTGTTTTCTCTTTATCACTTTCCTGCACTGATACCTGATAAAATCATTTTGCAAGGTCCAGTTTGGTCAAGAATGCTGCCTCTCCAACCTTACTTATAAGTTCATCTACAGTAGGGATGTAGTAAGGGTCTGGTGTTGTGACTGTATTCAATTTTCTATAGTCAACACATAGTCTAATACTTTGGTCTGGTTTAACTATGGGCACTACAGAGCTGGACCATGGACTGGTACTGTGTTCAATAATGCCTAATTCAAGTAGACTGTTTATTTATTTCTTAACACCTTCAAGTTTATGAGGAGATATCATATATGGTGGTGACCTCACTGACTGAGCTGTACCAGTATTTATTACATGTCCCACTAACTTGATATCTCCTGGCTTATCACTGAGAACATGCTTCCATCTACTCTTTACACTGTTCAATTCTGCTTCTTGTACTCTACTTAATCTCTTTCCTCACAAGCGAGATTTGTCTGTGTCAACATTGTGTTCCTCAGCAGAGACTACTAGTCTGTATACCATCACAGTATCTTTCTTAAACTCCTTACAGTTGTTTACATGCACCAGTTCACCGGGAGGGTCTAAACTAGTTAATAGTTCACAATCATTCTCAATGTGCTCAAGAGGAATAGCACATGATTCATTTACTGAGGTGGGCTGAGCTGACAGCTCTTCAACCAAGGCATCAACATCCATTCCTCCCAGCCATTCTACCTCTCTTGAAGTATCTAGGCTATCCAAACCAAGATCTAAGCTATCTTCTGCTAAGACTACACTGCCTGACTCCTCTTCCAAACCGTTTTGCTCAGCCACCTCACTGATTTCATCAACACTCTCTGTATTATTGATACATTCAATTGGGATTGCAAGTGCACATTCTTCACTCTCTTGCCTTTCTAATTCCTGTTCTGCACATTCCTGTTTTTTTCTTTGTGCCCTTGTTAATTTCACATACACTTTCTTGTCAGCATGCAACCTGTGAAGTTCAGCTTGTTTCAACAGGCTCATAAAAGTGTCATAATCAATATCATTCCCTAACAACCCTCCATCATATTTATCATGAATATCAACTACTGCAGCTAGGAGAGGTATGCACAAGTCTCCTACCTCAATTTCAAGTACTGCAGTGGGGAAAGTAAATTCCTCACCTCCAAACCCATTAAATGTTACAAGTTCCCCAGTTAATTGCTCTCCATGCACTAGATTCTTATTTATTATAGTGATGTCAGCACCGTTATCTAGCAAAAATGATGTTTGTATGCCATTCACACAACCATTCACAATGTTAGGAACTTTCTTTGAGGTTTCTGAGTTTTTAAGTCTGTATGTGGCTTTCTTAGTATACAATTGATTACTGTAACCTCTGCCTTTCTGGGGACAACAATAAGATTTGTGTCCAATTTGCTTACATATATGGCATATATGTGGCTGCTGTTGCTGCTGCTGTTGTGGTCGAGACTGCCATTGCTGCTGGGGGTGGGGCTGCTGGGGGTGGGGCTGCCATTGCTGCTGTGGCTTGAAGTTCTGTTGCCATCCTCTAGACCTATCTTGACTGGGGGAAGTATAGTAATTTTTATATGGTTTAGAACCTTGAAATTTGTTACCCTGCATTGATTGCCTTTTCCCTGCCTCTGGATGCAACTCCATATATTGACTTACAGCAGAAGCTAATTGGGCTTTTGTCAAGGGATTTGTATTGAGTACTGCTGCAATGCAATCTTCATGATAGGAGGAAAGTATTATCCACATTTCTACTCTCTCTTGCCACTGTGCAGCTGTGTGTGCACCCTTAAACAGCCTGTCCATGTATGCCCTGGCTGGTGTGGACCTGGCACCAAAACTTTCTCCTTTAATTTTAGGATTGAAAACATTCTTTATACATGTTAAAAGAGAATCACCGTGCATCTCAAGCACAATTTCCTTACAACTATCACAAGCTAAAGCATCACCAGCTCCTTTATGATTTACCCAATCATGCCATGCTTGACCTTTCAACTGTCCTTGTAAAATATGGGACCATTAACCTTATTAATGTTAGCACCCCTCATGGCTACTTCAAATTCTGCAATGAATGCAGCTAAATTCATGCCTTGTTCAAATTTGTGTAGGCTTTGGATAGAAAATTTTTCTGATTCTATTTTCTCTTGTCTTTGATAATATTCACTTACATTGGGTTCCCTACTTCTCCCTGCAAATGCTAATTCTGCCATGGTCTTTATCATACCCTCCATCCTATCCCACTGGGATCGCTCCTCATTACCAGTTTCTTGGGAACTAGTTTCTTCTTCCCCTTCAAATGGTATTCTATACCTCCTATAAGTTTCTCTATTTTCCTGCTGTTGCACATATTTTCTTAGAGAATCCAAAGTAGGAGGTGTTTCTCTACCTGTTGTAATCTCAAGCTCTGACAAATGGGTACCAACACTATCCCTGTGTTTCTGCCTTACACTCAATTTTTCACTAGCCATTCCAGCCAGCTCAGTCCTGCTTCTTGAGGGAGCCCTGGATGACACAGAAAATGAAAGAAGAGATGGTAAAATATATAAAACAATTAAAGACACAATAAATATAATTAAACTGTCCTTTAGTTTAAGGTGAGTCCTGCCGCGCTCTCTGCAGTGATGAGGATGACACACTTGTTTGAATGTCCCCCCGTTCTGCAAATAGTAGTAAGATGCTTGCTCAAAGTAGTAGGAGGAGAATCCCGCAGTCTTTTCCTCTTATGCACCGTCTGTGACTTTTGCAACGTCTCTCTCCACTTACACGTTCAATGCGCAAATAACATAAAAATGTTCGCTGAATTTGTCAGTTCCTTCAGCGCTTCTCGTTTGACACTCGCCGTAAAACCTGCGCCGCAGTCGCAGTCAGAAGAAAATGTTCAATAATTTGTAGGAGAATCCCGCAGTATTTCTCCACTTGCTCACTCAATTTCAGGGTATCTTCCCTCTTCTTCAGAATTTTCACAACTTCTCGACGGTAGGTCGTAACTGCTGCCACCAGGTTTGTCGGGCCCTCTGCTTCTTTGGCTAGGTCCACCCAACAATGCTATAATAGTTTCCTCGTCAGTTCAAGTTTTAACTTAATTTTGATATATTCAAATAAAGATAATGAGTGAGAGTATTTCAATCAAAGAGTCAGAGCTCATGACTGTCCCTGGTCAGCTCTTTTATAGACTGCCAATGGGATCACAAGTAAACAGAACATAATGAAAAACTGACCAATCACAGAGATGATAATGAATTATTAAAGTAACAATCAAATGTGAGCACAAACATTCACACAAATTGTAACAAGTAACCTAGGCAACATAAAAATGATACATAAAATACAGCTGCTACTACTATTGAAACTAACACACAAACAACATACAAAGATACATACAGAATAAATGTCTGGCAATAAGTTAATAATACTGTTGTGGGGTGTGATCCCCACAGTGACCATTCCATTTTTAGCTAACAAATACAAAACTACTTTCTTACCTCAATTTCCTCAGTACTGGTATCATCTGTAGTCTCTAATATATGTCATTCTGAAAACCTGAATTGCCTGTAGCTTTCGATTACTAGACCTAAATACATCCCTTGACATTCAGATTTATACGAATTTAATGACATAAGCAATTACCAGATCGCAAACTCAAAGATTCTGTTTAGTGGATGTGGTATGGGAAGAATTAGACCACAAAACAAACACAAAAGTGTTAGGGTCAAAGTACAAAATGACATACATACGTCCAAATATATAATAAACAGACATATATTCCCGATTTTCAATTGTATTACCCCTGATAGTGTCTTGCTCACTTCGCTCACTCACCAATCAACAAGTGATCAATCACATGGTATAGAATTATGCTATAGGAAAACCACCTTGTAAGAATAAGTTTGCTCTCTTGCATTTCTAAATGTTACTATAATATTATTCTATAGACAATTCAATTATTATTTAGGACATACATCAATCATGTAGTGTTCTAATATCTCCATTCCACAATTCTCTATGGTCATTGATTAATAGACCATGAGCAATGTAATACACTGTATAGTTTCAATGATTCAGTCATTCTTGGCTGAAATAATTACAATAATAGCAAATTGTCGCGTTCTAAAAGCTAATAATATTGTTAAGTATGTACAATTATCAAGTTATTAACTGTTAAAACAAGAAAATTCTCTATTAATACTCTGTACACATAGCTATAAACTAAATCCTAATTGAATCAACTTGTACTTATTAGAATTTCTCCATCAACTACAAAAAGTTTTGAAACAAGAAGTTTTTTAATTAGTATTCTTAGAATATATTTTTTACCTAATATAACTACGGTATTCCCATATATACATATTATAATAAAATCACTCTGTGTATTGTATTTTCTTTATGTTTATTGTTCAATAATATCCGTGAAGCTCCCATGGTTATGTCTGTCACAATTACTCCTAAACAATCCATCCATTTCTGCTGGTTTAATGGTTTCACTTACTTGTGAGGCGACTGTGTCTGGTAGTATGTCCCCAAGTTATACATGGACAACTACTGGATCTGGATCAAGTGGACTTCTATCTGGTACAGAAAATCAAGCTGTAACCTTGGGTAGAGTCAGAGAATATGATTCTGGAACTTACACTTGTCAGGCTTCCGTAACAGGATCTAGTCAAACCTGTTCTGTTTTTCGCACATATTGAGTAGTTTTTCATAGAAAATTGTGTAGCTAATGTCACGATTGAAGTTAGGGACATTAAAGGAACTATTGTTGATTGTTTTGGAGTTGATCTTTGATCTGTATGCCCTTTTCTGAACATGGAAAAAACCCTCTCACTTTCAGCATTTGAAGCTGGAATTAACATCAAACCTGGTACCATATAGCTACAAATAACTTAATGGAGCAGCTGACCTTGCAAATGTCCAACAGGCATGATTACATTACAAAATATAATGTTATATAGATGGCAAGACACTTCAAGGACAAACAATAGGGCAGTACCAAACCATTCAAGGACGAAGGACATAGTCCAAAAATTAAGGACTGTCCTTCGGATTCAAGGACTGTTGGAGCCTATGCCAAAAAGAATTTTTATAGTTTTAATTATACAGATACTTGAAAGCTACTACAAAGCATGCATATTTTTTTTCTGACTTATCATGAATTTAATCAATATTAAAAAATTTTCCTCAGTAGTGTCTAATTTTACTTGGTTTACTCGCTTACTATAAAACATAGTGGTATTTCATATACTTGGTATTACTGCACTAAGTAGATCAAGTAATTAACTTGGACCTGGCTGTGTTGTCAGTGAGGGACCTACCAGGTAGATTTCACTGTCCTGTATAGCTGGAATGGAGTAGAAATTAGTAGCCTGAGTAGTCAATCAGCTGGAGTGGGTCAGTAGTTGGTTAAAAAAAGTGCAGATATTTAATAATGAACGCACTGTTAAAAATGAGGAGATAGAGTAACTCCTTGGGGGAGTAATTTGGGGGAGTAAATCAGTAAAGGAGTTAGTGGAACTCCATGGATGGTAGTCAAGATGTTTTAATGATATTCATAAGTCTAGTAAAACCCAATGCAAATTTAAAATACTATACCCAACATAAAGCCAGTGTTCACTATCACAGAGTGATATCACAGAGTGAACATCGGAACACATTATGTTAACAGAGAAGTTATGGTAGGTACCACAAGGAAAATGGATGTTAAACTTGGGATGAAGAAGCATCCTTCTTTTTGACTTTAGATACAATGCTATGTTGTTTTCCTAGTTGTACTTAATATGTAGTTGCTGCTAACATATTTGAGAAAGTAAGTGTTTGTTGAAATATCCAGGACTAGCAGTACAATGGCATAAGTATCAGTCATTGGTAAATGTTGGTATGTTGGCTCTAAGCATTGATAAAAATCCTATAAGTAGTAGTTGAATGACATCAGAAAATATCCAGAACTCGAGAAGTAGTTTCTCCCTCTGGTAGTTTAGTTTCAGCCACATGCAGGTGGTAGATAATTTAATCACATTTTGCCAACTCCAAACAATTGTATCAAATATCATTTCTTAGATAACATTTTGTACAGGTACACAGGCACACAAGATCCGTTCCAATTCCAGTAGAATTTGCTCTATACTAGTAAATGTGTGGTGATGTGATATGTTTCATTTATACTTCTTTCTTATTGTAGGGTATCTAGCTCCAGATCTTCTTTACTATTGCATATTGTGTGGACATTTGTATAAAATTATTTTTTGCATCAATAAGCTAGTTATACAGTGTTGTTTCGTGACATATTAAGGAAAATTAAATCAATAAAGCTGATTCAGTCATTCTCAGCTGAAAAATATTATAATAATAGCTAAAAATGTTTTAATGATTAGCATGTTTAATAAAAAAATTACGGTTAACGTGTTTGTACTAAATTTGAGTGTACTTAGGTGATGGCATCAACAATTTTCAAGAACTCCATGCTTGCCCTAGCTCAACCATCAGGGAAGAAATCACACGAAAAACTGTGAACATATTGATCCAAAGATTTGGATTCCAGCCTATTGGTCAGCTACCTTCCTATTCAGCCAATTCCTGCAGTGAAATCAAAAATATTCGCTCAGGAATTGAGTCAGGATATTACTGGATATCTGAAAGTGGACACTCCAGCAGACAATACTGTAACTTCAACTGAATTATTATATAATATACATTTTGATATTTGATGAGTGTAGTTAAGTTGTATTTATTATTGTTTTATTTTACTTGTAGATTCTTTAGAATTGATATTGTTCACTCAGTTGTTTGCTATATAGTGTCATAACCTTTTTTTTAACTAATGGTAAAAAAATATTTTCCAACTTTTAATGAGTGGCAATAAATAGGAAATAGCTAGATAGCAATTATTATATCTTTGAATTCTATTCAATAAATGCCATGTATATGTGAATCAAACATTACTGATGACACCATAATATGATATCTATAACGGTACATGTCATTTAAAAAACTTAGGAATATATCAAAACAACATCTGTTTAAGATTGTTATTTTTAATAACTAAAATGTCATGTTACCAAACATATTACTTGACCTTAATCAATAGTATATAATATATGTATTAGAACTTTAAGGCTCATGAACTGTGAGATAATTCAAGATAAGGCATTATGCTAAATTGACCTGCCCATTACCTTCAGAAGTTCTACTAGTCAATAGCAACAGGCCCATTTTTCAAATATTTTAGTGCTATCTCAACAAAACCAACCAATTTGTTCCAAACAATGTCTAAAATATTCATTGGTGGTGTGGAATATGTCGCCATACACATGCTGATATATTTCATGAGCAGATTCTTTTTTTATCAAGAACCAGAGACAAGCAAATTACAGCTTGAGATGTATGCTTGATATCTTCACTGCAGCAGTTTGTACTAGGGTTAACTCAACTTATAAAGCCAGTAATCTTCATATACAATTTGCAAAATATCTAGTATTGAATAAATAAATGTAATAATACTATATGTATTATTTATACAAAAAAATGTCTTACTTCTGGGCTAGAAACAGAATAACATATGAGTCAACTATCATTGACTTGACAAACTGGAACATATTATTACACAGTGTCCCACAATTGAAATGATAACTAAAGCATTGAAAAAAAAGAAGTATAATTATAGTAGTATTAATTTTTTTAAATGAAAAAAATGTATGAAGAACCCTACCATTGAAATTTCCAATGGTGTTTTAAGCAATTGTGCAATGTTAGACAATATGTTTAATACATTTTGATTTAATTCTTTATTAAGAAACAGAATAACATTATGAGTCAACTATCATTGACTTGACAAACTGGAACATATTATTACACAGTGTCCCACAATTGAAATGATAACTAAAGCATTGAAAAAAAGGAAGTATAATATTATACTAGTATTAATTTTTTTAATGAAAAAAAATGTATGAAGAAGAACCCTACCATTGAAATTTCCAATGGTGTTTTAAGCAATTGTGCAATGTTAGACAATATTTTTTTTATACGTTTTGATTTAATTCTTTACTTGGTTTAACAGGTTTTTATGATTATAATCACTAAGGTAATTTTAGTTTAATACTGTATTATTGGGGGTCACTCTGATAAGGAATTATGAATGGTAATAATAAACTACAGAGTATATTGTTTACATAATGGAAACTGAAATTAAATATTCCACATGTGCATTGTATTTATGTGAGTTCAAGTATTATTCTACAAGTAGCTACTCCTGTTATTGTTTACTTTGTTATGAAAGATATAGTTCTATAGTTATGATTAGCCATCATATATAAGATTGTGAATTTATATAATAGCAGTCATATAAACTTAATATATTCAATGCAACTTGTATCAGTATTCTATTACTTTTTTTTTTACTAAGATATAGATAGCGATATATAGATTTTTTCTGAATTTTTGCACACAAATTTGTTTTCAGCAAATTACAGAGGTCCAGCAAATGCAATTTTCTTGTACAATTTTGTGTGGCATGTGCACTAATCTCTCCACCTATATCTCCACAAAAATGTAGGTTATGTGATTGTTGACTGTAATACAGATGTAAGCAGGGTCACCTCACTACTCTGGAATTAGCTAATGCCGATAGGAATAAAAGAATATATCACCTTTTTATTAGCGTACACATGGGAATGCTTGGGGTGTTCAAGCACCACCACATATTTTATTGCTGCAAGTCAGTGCAGTGTTAATTCTAATCATAACTTTATTACTATACTATAATAATTTTTAAATTATGCACTCTCAAGATTTTATTTTGTGTATAACCTTGACCTTACATAAAAAGGTCAGTGCTTATGAAGCAGGCTAAATTGTAAATAGGTTATTAAATAAATGAAAATAAGACATTTTAGGAATTTTAACTTACATGAGCTTGAGGCATTTGCTGACCACTATCCTTTGCTTAATTGAAGTGTAACTTGCTTTTACACCCTTTACCAACTGAATTGAATTACAAAAGCACAATAGGTTCAATATAATACTAAAGATTGAAATTGCTGGAGAAGTTCTAGAGAGAGAAAGAGACAATGCACAAATAATTAAGGTTATTGTTATCAGTATGCACTAAAAAGCTCATGTAAGTTAAAATTCCTAAAATGTCTTATTTTCATTTATTTAATAACCTATTTACAATCTAGCCTGCTTCATAAGCACTGACCTTTTTATGTAAGGTCAAGATTTTATTTTGTGGTAACCTTCTTAGCAACATTTTGTTTTGTTTACCCGCCGTACGAAGTAGCGATGCCCAGTAGACAAAACGTTAGAAACGCTCGGTCAAGAGCTTTGAGGGCGTTAGAAACTCCTGAAGAAAAATTAGTAATGAGAGCGATAAGAAATGAAAAAGAGAGGGCAAGGAGGAGGAGAGCTAAAACGAAACAGAAACAGGTAGCAAAGTAAAGAATCTGACAGTATTTTGTAGCCACACCAAGCATGCAATTACAGGGGACATGCATCGCTCGCTTCGCTATTTTGTGTATTAGAGCACATAACTAGTTCATTCAGCGAAGCGAGCGGAGCTGACTCTCTAATGAGTTCGCGATATATATATATTTGGCGAGCGAGCGGAGCGAGCGAGACAGTATTAGGGGTGGATAATGCAAAATCGGGTATATGTTATATATATGTATGTATGTATGGATGGTACGTATCTTCTTTAAACGCGCGCGCGTAGAACGTTTTTCTCCTAAAAACATGGCTATTTAGGCTTGACTCCAGTTTATTCTGAAACCACAGCATTAAGCAAACCTTACTTTATACTTAAGCTCCAAAGTATGAGAAAATTCCTGCTAAAACGCTTGTTTTCAAGACACAAAAAGTTGATTCGACAGGTTACTATGGCATTGAAGACCCTTTTCCAGACTTAATTTCAAAACTTCGCCGTTTTATGGGGGGATACGAAGTGCCGGTTGTTGGTTGTCAAGAGCTGTTGGTAGTCAGAATGCCGTAGTATTATGCTATGGAAGCTACTATACTTCTCGAGGGAAACTGAGATAAGTACGCAATTCAATATTTGTAGCTAAATATGCAAAATTAACTCTGGCCTTTCTTTTTTCTAGCTAAGAGCTAGTCAACAGTGACTGGTAAATTCAAATAGTCAGATTGGCTCAAATTTGGTACTACAAAAGCTACCACTGCTCAAGAAAATGAGGTAAGAAAGTAAATTTGTATTTGTGTATTAAAATTGATTGTCTTTTGTTTTTGTAGGTGAGAGCTTATTGTCAAGAATTCAAGGTAATTCAGATGGTCAAAGTAACTTCAATTTGATACTACAGAAGTTATCAATACTCAAGAATGAGGTAAGTAGTAATTCCGTATTTGTTGGCTAAAATTACAAATAATAACACTGGTTTATTTTTTATCGTAGCTGAGAGCTTGTTCAAGAGTTACTGGTGATTGAGATTATCAGAATGGTTGATGTATGATACTACAAAAGTTACCATTAATCAGGTAAGAGAGTGATTTTGTATTTGTTTGCTGAAATCAAATGTCATAACTGCCATTATAGTGTTTGCATGAAGTAAGCTAAAACATAGTAACATTTTATGTTACCTAACTATCAGGCTCGCTCGCCATTTGTGCTCAAGCACACCACTAGTTAGGTCTAGAAATTGTTTTTGTTCTTGCGTGGGCGTACGTGTGTACCCTTTCTCCTACGCGCTTGCGCGGGCCGGGTAACCTTCTTAGCAACGTTTTGTTTTGTTTACCCGCCTTACGAAGTAGTGATGCCCAGTAGACAAAACGTTAGAAATGCTCGGTCAAGAGCTTTGAGGGCGTTAGAAACTCCAGAAGAAAAATTAGTAAGGAGAGAGATAAGAAATGAAAAAGACAGGGCAAGGAGAGGAGAGCTAAAACGAAACAGAAACAGGTAGCAAAGTAAAGAATCTTTCTTTTTGAAAAGCCATTAAATGTTCCTAATTTATTTATTAGATTATTCCTGAGGATTACTGTACCAATCAACTTTATACAGCTGTAGACTCAACTACTCTTGAAGACACTGAAAATGCAACCACACCATCTGAACAAGAAGCTAATATCCCCACTACTTTTTTTGTACTGCAAGATGAAGGAAAAGGCATCTATCAGAGGACATCCATTCTCATATACACCCAAAGCAGCAAAAAAAGTTGCAGAAAATATAACTCAAACAATTTCGATACCGCAAAGCCTTTCAGCTTATCAACAACGAATGCAAGAGGTAAATATAAAATAAAATATAAACTTCAATAAGTTAATACGAGACATATTTTCGTTTAGGAAACCATTATGCAGAGAGCAACGTCTACAACTAATGTCACAAAAACAGTAAGTCACACATTTGTTTGAAAGTGATAGTGAAAGAGATCACAGGCTCCACTGTTTGTCCACTAACCAACTGTTGAGAACAGCAAATGAATCTTCATTACAAAATTCCTCTAGATTAGAGCAGTTGTCAACTAACCAACAGCAGAGATTGGCTGATGAAACACCACTTCAACGGGAGACTAGATTGTCTCAAGTTAGGGGGAACAGGTCAAGACAACATCCCCAGGTTCCATTGCACCATATTATTCCAGCATTTGATGATCCTCAAGTTCACACAGCAATGCGTAATTTTCATGCTAAAATCTCATCAATTACTATCCCAGTCTGCATAACGTGTATGGAGAAGTTTCCAGGCACCAAAATGAAATTTAAGTCATTGGAATGTTGTCGATGTAGCCGGGATAAACATATCCCTAAGCTCTATTCAGCTCAAAATAACATGCATCTCCTGGAAACATTCCTCCACTTGCAGGTTAAATTTAATGTAAAACTATAAAAATTAACCTAACTCTATTATCAAACTATGTAGTCT
>WLWD01004394.1_pt1 | contig 40650 bp, 21 predicted proteins | sample 6712731 | NCBI WGS metagenome assembly WLWD01 (sample SAMN12718690, study PRJNA576275) | sponge metagenome | isolation source: marine sponge | host: Mycale hentscheli | place: New Zealand: South Island, Marlborough, Capsize Point | collected 2014-11-01
TGCAAGCTATTTCAGAACCCCCTCCACTTGGTATGTCTGAGTGTGACTGTTGAAGTAAGATGTTAACTGAGGTGTATGGCAAGTTGAAGAGGAGTTGACAGGAAAAATAGCAGAAGTTTTAGCAAAAAATATTTAAAAAAACATTAAGCAGTGCCATGGTAAGGGCTGGTTTGAATATGCTATAACAGGTTATATTGTACGTTATGTAGGGTTAACCTGAAGTGGCAGAAATACGCTCTATTGGTGCACGAGTGGGAGTCGAAGGATGCAATCTCAGAAGCAATGGAGCAGTTCACAAGTGCAGGAAAGTCTGATTCAGTGCAACAGGAACAACTAACACACAGCTGTCACTGGTACAATTTGAGCAGGCTGGACAGGCTTTACCAAGAAACCTTAAGAGTAAACATTTACTGGAAGGAAACATGTAATTAGTTGCCTGCTTGGTCTAGTGAGTTAAATATTATACAATTAAAATAACAAAAAGCTATGCAAGTAAGACAGAAAGAATTTTCTAAAGAGTATTTAATATTTGGTTGTAGCTATGGTGTGATTTTTAGTATTTGTAAATTATAAAAAAAAATTATTGAAGGCTTGTTAATTCCTTGAGTATTGTTGCTATGAAGCCAAGATTTCTGTAAAGGCTTTGTCTATAAAGCTCTATTTCATTACTTCAAATCTGTATCGAGTAAGTGGTGCTAATACTTTTGTGATTTAAGATTACTGTGTAACTTTTGTAATGAGCCATTAAGGGTTTTCAATTTTTTTAAATGAAATCATACCAGTCCGTTTATCTGTTTTATTTAAAAATACACTCTAAAGTATTTCATTGGGAATGCCAGTTACATTATGATTACAAAAACGTATTGAAGAAAAATTAATTTAGCATTGTTGACAACAATGCAATATAGCATGAATTAGTTACAAATGGGAGTTATGGCTACTTAACATTAATTCATATTCAAGTTGTAAACTTTAATTTTTTTTAACTATTATAGTGTCTAAAACAGTTTTTATAAACCTAAATTTCAGTTATAATAAAGTACAATTATTAGGCTATGTCACTGTTTTTTAACATTATAATAATCAATTCTGCATGAGCTCTTAATCTTAGTTATCAAGACTCCTGCCAAACTTTTGCTCTGTGTGAGTGTTACGTCAATATAAACAATACATAATGAGAGTTATGTTTAAAGGCAATGTGGGGACGTGGTCACCCATTGGGAAAGTTTGCACCAATTATTTTAATTTATCTCACACTAGGCTTAATTTGAATTCACTGGCCTGGAGAATCCCACTTTAAATCATTACTCAGTTTGTGCGCCACTATGCACCATTCTGTAATCACTTTTTTTTACTTAAAAATAAATTAGTTATCTCTAAACAACCTTCTACCCTAACTCAGGGATTATGTAAAGGAACTAGCTAAAGTATTAGAAACAAAGCAGTGAGCATTCAAGAGTATTATTTCTGGTGGCAGCACACTGAATCCAGCAAAGTCAAGGAGATTCTGCAATTGAGTGGGGTTTGAAATTGTACTTCTGTGGCTGGGTATGTATTAAAGGACTGACTTGTAGAACCACAGGCCAGAAGCCTAAACTGGCTTAAAATGGATTATCTATGATTACTTGTAAATTTAACTGCATTTTTATTTGAGAGAACTCTTAGCTTCTGTCATGAAGCACAAAGTTTACAGAAGGAAATAGACCATTTCAGAGGCTTACTAATTATTAATTGAAAACATTTTTGTAAGTAGATGCCCCTTACAATGACTGCAGTTTGTGCAGTTACAATTAGTCTGCATTTCACAAGATTACAAGGAGGAAAGAAACCATATATGGAAAGATGTTTAACGTTAAAGTAGCTATTCGCAAATATGTCCTTATTAATATCCTCAGTTACATGATTCTGATGAAAGCAATGGTATATACAAGTATATTCACTAATATGATACAAAAGGCATATGTGATTGTTACTCTGCTATCTTCCCATGCATGCACTTCCAACTGGAAAATTGTGTATCATCTTTGAGATTTCAGTTTCCCACACAACTATTGAATTAAATGCAAGAACTGCAATGTGTTGTCACTGTCATGCTATTACAAAACACAAGAATCAATCATAGTTACAACTGAAGTATATCACTTCAACTTGGAACCACTGTTAAAATGCAGGAAAATATTTTTAAGTTCATGTCCTATAGTTTGTGGTTAAAAGTAACATAATACAGAAATAATTTAGATGGTTAATTGCATCATGTTAATGTATATACTTCTCAAATTAGTTGTTTGGGAAATTTATATAATACATAATTCATCTGCATTCATAAATCTAATTTTTATGATTCAGAATTTACCATACTCTCCTAGTAAACATTGTCAGCCAGCAAAACAAATTTTAAAGTTTGTTAAAATTGTGTGCTTATTGGATTTCACCTAGACGATATTATAATGTTTCCTGTATCCTTGATCTTTACTTACATGATTTCTCAATTATCCAATTAGTTATTTGTATGGTTTTTATATAAACTGAATTTGCTTAATTTTTCTGCCAAATACTGTAGAGGGTATACTGGGTGTGGCTTTCTTTCTGGAACTTATAAAAACCAGGACAGTTCAGACTGTTGTTCAACACAACCATTTCTTCATCTGCTTCACCAGTTTATAGAAAATTTAATTTCTGAAGCCGTCATGTCTCTCAGTAAGTAAATAAGTATTGTCTGAGTACATCATCTAAACACTTATGGTTATAATATATACGATTAATTATGCTACTTTTCAATGTATATATTTATTGCAGCTATTGCTTTTTCCCTCACTAACAATACTACACAGACTGTGAGTACTTTAATGTTTCCTCCAGCTTCTGGAGAATGGTTCCAGAAATTAAGCGACCCCATAAGCCCTTCGTCCACCGGAACTGGTCAGGTAGGTATATGTAATATTTTATTCACTCCGTTATTTATTACTGTATCTCATGTTTGAACAGCTTAAAGGGGACAATATTATTGCTAAGCCTGCATTCAACCTACAAATTGCTGGTGCACAAGGAAAATCTATGGTGTACGCAGTTTTCCAAAAAGGAGGAGAGGCTGAAGCTGGTAAAGAAGATAAAATCTCTGGGTACAAAGTCGTTGTTAACTACAGTGTTGCTGGAACTCTCATGAGTGTCCATGTAACTGTTGACAGTGAATGAAATGGAAAAAAAACAATTCATGTGATTTAGTAGAATTTATATTGTGTTGTATGTTTAATTATCTTGATTGTTGTATAAACATTATTATTATTAATCAAGATTTTGTCCAAATGTGACTCCATTATTAAAATATTACTAACATAAAGTAAGTAAATCCCAGGGAGAGAGCAGGTATTACATTATACAATCTTCATGAAATATTTAGTTAAATAACAGTATACTATTGATAGACTTCTATATAGCAAACAAAGAACAACCAGCTGTCTGATTGTCATTATATCAACTACTATATATACAAGTGTATCAATTGGAGCACAACATGCATTTTTTACATACATTTACTATTAATAACATTAGCATTGTGCAGCAATTAATTGATTTGTAATAATGAAAGGTAGCATTTGGGAATAATGAAATCAGTAAATTGTATAGTAATTGTTGAGTTTAAGGAGAGCATACAGAACTGAACGCTATAATTCCAAAGTCAAGACTGTGGAACATATTACCATATTTTCAGTCCCTGTGTGTGCGTGTGTGTGTGTAGGTGGAGGGGGAGTGAGGGAGATTATTCTAGCATATATTATTTGGAATGTTAGGAACTGTGGTATCCGTCCATAATCAATATGCGAACTCCACCAAAGTGAGTGTGAAGCCAGCACATAAATATTTTGAGGAAAACAATTTTGTTGTGAGGATTTAGGTAGCAACATAAAGTAACTAAAACTTAGCCAATTGATGGAAAAACTAACTGAATTTTTCACTTGATATTGAAGGACTATATCTTCAGGGATATTTAGTAAATAGAGCAGTTATTGCAAACATAGTCAGGACCACACTAAATACCTTGTTTTGTTTAGGAAGTGAAAAATTGATGGTCCTGGACACTCCATGCTGAGTGATTAATTGAAAAGAATGGAAAATGTATGGAACAATTAAATCAAACTAAATTAATTTTAAACTTTTAGTTTATTTAATTTTTCCATCCAGTTGTCACTACACTTTGAACATGTACTTTGTTTAGTTAATGTAAAGTTTTACTTTTTTCAATGAAATATAATGTGGTTTTCATACAAGTATATTTACATTTAAAACATTGAACTCTCTGATTTTGAAGCAACTTCCATCCCCCCTGAGCTTCATCCTAACTCAGGGATTAGTACTAGGAACAGAGCAGTGGCCACTCAAAAGTAGTAACTACGGTGGCAGCGTAATGAACCCTACAAAATTCGGCACCTTCTGCGATAGAGGGAGATGCTGGGGTTGGGATTGTACTTCTATGGCTAGGCATGTATAAGGGCTGACTTGTAAACCCATAGGCCAGAAGGCTAATGTGGCTTAAAATGGATAATTTGTGATTTCTTGTAATTTTAACTGCATTTTTATTTGCACTTAAGCCTGTGAAATGGTCAGTTCCTTCCATAAACAGAAGGAAACAGACCATTTTAGAAGGCTGATAATTAATTAATCATTTAAATAGTAGATGTCCTCTTACAATTTCTGTAATCCGTGTGGTTACAATTAGTCTGCCTTGCACAAGATTACAAGGAGGAAAGCAACCATATAGGGATAGATGTTATTATTAATTTTTTCCATAGCATGATGCTGATGAGAGGAATCATACATGCATAGTGCATCATTATTTCACTAACAATTAAAAAAATATCATTGTACTTAATTTTATTTCTTACGAGTCCATGCACCTTATGTAAGTTTAAATACAGTACTAAAATTTGTTTTAATTTCTGTTAATGAGGTTTATAAACGATAAATAATGTTGATTTGTTTTAATAAGTCTAATTTTCTGAAATGTGGAGAACCATAACTAAACCAAAATGTCTAAATACAAATATATCTTTGATTCAGAGCTTGCCTTACTTTGATTTTAAACATTGGTAGTCAGTAAAAAATTTAAAGCAGAAAATTGTTTGCTCAGATGGGTTCAAGTTGACAATATTAATTTAATCTGGTCAGTTTCCTTAATCATGTATACAACTTCAGTACTAGTATGATTTCAAGTATCCAATTAGCTATTTGTGGGTTATTTATATATAGGTGCACAAGGAAAATCTATGGTGTACGCAGTTTTGCAAAAAGGAGGAGAGGCTGAAGCTGGTAAAGATGATAAAATCTCAGGATACAAAGTCGATGTTAATTCCAGTGTTGCTAGAACTCTCATGAGTGTCCATGTAACTGTTGACAGCGAATAAAATGGAAGAAAAAAAAAACAATTCAAGTTAGAATTTATGATGTGTTGTGCATTACATTAACATGATTGATTATTATTAAAGATTTTGTCAAATGTAGCTAATTTATTTAAGTATGGCTAACCTCAAGTAAGGAAATTCCAAAGAAAAGAGCAGAAAATCACATTAAACATACATGTTCTCCTCTTTTTATGAATTTGCGCTATCTATAGATTGTGCTGTGCATTCTATAAATTCATAGATTGAGTGGCTATCTATAGATTGGCAAATAATTTATTGATTGTACAACTCATCTATAGATTGTGCTGCATTATCTATAGATTAGCACCCATTTATTACTAAATTTATATTTCAATTTTGGCACCCTTTCATCGCAGCATTGTGTAAGTATAAGACATACCTTTGCTTGAAGCACCATCTGTGGACAATTTAACTTCTTAAAAACTAATGCCAGAAAATGATTTTACATCCATGCAAAATATATTACACATGTATTTCTGGAGTATTGGTCAACCAAATTAAAATTCACAATTTTACTAAGTTCCTCACTACAAATGAATGGCAAATAGTGATTGATCAAAATAGCTAGATACTATTAACATATACTGTGGACCTGATTTTACAAGGCATGCCTTATACTCCCTTATCCTGTGATGAATATCTATAGAGTGCCAAATTTGAAGTAAAGATTTATTGATGTTATGGATGTTAATCTATAGATTGTGCAGCACAATGTATAGATGAGGTGCACAATCTATAGATTGTCACCTAATCTACGAATTTATGGAATGTGCAGCACAATTAATAGATTGTGCAAATTCATAAAAAGAGCAGAACATATGTGACAGGCTCTGACAAAAGGGGGCATTTCGTGCAAAAAATGAATTTTTTTTTGAGATATAGGCTCCAGAAGTAAGTCATCTGAAAAAATTCTTTGTTTCTCCTATTTTTGTTTTTTGCAGAATAAGTCTTAGTGACCCTTACTCTAAGTCTATGCCAAATTTCAAATGTCAAAACAACTTCAAAAACTTCAAGCGTGCCATGGAAAGACAAGCTACTTTTTATTCTCTCGCGTTCTCCAAGTACAATAAACGGGGAATGGGCGGAGTTTCAAACTAGCAGCTAAAAAAAAATGGCATAGCTTTGAGACTATTGCATGCAATCTACAGCTTACCTCTGGCTGAAAATTTACCACTACATCGAGTAGAGTAGCCAAGGATTCATTCAATTTGTTTTCTCGATTTCTAGTTCAATTGCTTTGCTGAATACAGCCAAGTTCAACTGCCAGTTTCTATGCGTGTCGAAGATTTTACAGCCCAGTATTTTAGCATTAAGTTGAGATAAATTATAGCTTTTTATTAGCATAAAAAACTCAATTTTTTGGTTTGTGTGAAATGCCCCCTTTAGTCAGAGCCTGTCACATATATTTCAAAAACATGTAATATATTAGGAATAAAATAAATTAAAGTAGATGGCTGTTGTATAATCAATTTTCACTGTCTCCTATCGATTTATAAATATATTTCATGAAGTTGTAAATTATTAGGAATAAATTAAGTTAAAAGTATATTTCCTTCTATTTCCGTCTGCACTCATTTGTACTGTTAGCTAACTAAGGGCATTCCAAAGGCCACCATAAACTTTGTGGACAGAGGCATTTGAGGGCTTCTTGCAGAAAGGATGAAGTGTATAATAATGAATCAAATTTTACAGGAGGAAATATACCATAGATTCCGTGCAAATGAGGGAAACATATTAAAAGTTCTTTTATTTTTATATCTCATTGTATTATGCGAAATTATAAACTCTATAACCTTATAGAATAGTAAAAAAAAAATTACATCTGTTTTCATTATCTATCATTGGTAGAAGCTAACCTGTAGTATATTTCCTCACATCTAATGTAAAAAAGAAACAAATCTCACAATATAAACTTTTGAAGCTATTATACAGTTCTCTTTTTCAGCTGTACTTATCACATTCTACACATAAGCAAATTAAAATGCACAAGTAACCATAGCCCGGAACAGTAGGTCAGCTGAGATCTTACAAGTGATAGATAGAGGGACTTCTTAATTTTAATGGGTGATGTGCAAGGAATTGTTCGCCTAATTAAATACAGAGACGGATAAGCTTTGCTGCATATTTATTTGATGTGGACAGACCAAGATAAACTATATATCAGAGATTAAAATACCTAAATCTTTCTGTTGAGTCACTGTTTTAATTGTATCATTACCGATGGTGTAATTGTTGTTAGTAGATGATGATAGGGAGACGTTCATGTATGCACATTTAGAAGTATTTAAAGAAAGTTTTCAAGATTGACACCATGACAATAAATTGTCAAGATCCTTTTGAAGAGCAAATTCTCACTTGCAGAGTTTAGAGAGGCAATAAGTTTGGCATCATCAGGAAATAAAAACACAGACGAAAAAGAGCAGAGAGACGGTATGACATAAATAAGAAAAAGCAGAGGTCCAAGTACACTACCTTGAGGTAAACCTGATTTGACAGGAAGTAAGTCAGATTTATACCCTTCAACCTCAACAAAATGATTTCTATTTTGTTAGTAATCTTTGAAAAGTAACCAAAGAGGACCAGTAATGCCAGTTAGCCAAAGTTTATACAGAAGTTCATTGTGGGGGACTGAATCAAAGGCTTTGGCAAAATCAAGAAACACAATTTCTGTGTGTCGCTTTGACTCCACAGAATTGAAAACTGAAGTATAGCTATGATAGAAGAAGTTGTTGAAGAGTGGATCTATTTCTGATAAAACCAAATTGTGTCTTTGAAATTTTTGGATATATAAAATCTATTATCTTATATTAGACTATTAATTCTAGTACTTTATGAAGAATGTTTAGGAGAGAAATAGGCCTGTAGTTGCTAACTTCAGATACACTTCCTTTTTTGTGGAGAGGAAATAATTTGTGTACCTTCCAGTCAGCTGGAATGGAATGAGATTCCATAATGACAGTAAAGAGAAGAGCAACTGTATGTGCAAGTGAAGCGCAGAATTTGTAAATATATGGGAACGTAAGTTTAGCTTAGTGATATACGATATTGATGAATGTCTTCAAGGCACTTCACATCAGGTTAGGTTAGACAGTGATCAAAAGCAAGTGATATCAGTATTATCTTCACTCATGCCTGATATCTCTAAGCTTTCTGTTAGATATTGCACGAGAATGGGTAAATATAGCCCCTCTCATGTAAGGCCTCGACCTCTACTTGTGAAGTTGTTGAGAACAACTGAAGTGTCTGTAATCCTATCCAACCGAAGTAAATTGAGCAAATCAAAGGTGTATATAAAACCTTATATGACCCCTTCAAAGAGAAACTCTGAGAGTATTCTCTTAAAGGAGAGAAAGTCTTTGATTTCCTCTGGGGCAAACCCAAAGGACATTAAAGGAAAAAGCTTCTTTTAAATGGATCTGTCTATGGATCAGTCCAGGGATCCTCTTTTTCACTCAATGTCCAGAATTCAATTCAAGTTTCCTCTGATTCGCACGTTGACGTGAATCCAGTAGATAGCACACGCTCTGGTCCAAGGAGAGAGAGTGAACAAAGGCGCCGGTTATGGCCTGGAAGTGCCCTGTATCTACCGCGTGTTCGGCCCACCTGTTTATGTCTGCCGAATGAGAGAACTAGTTAATAGAGGGACATCTGTAATGAATGTAAAATTAGTATTAGCATTCATTTAGTATTATGTCTTATTAAATTGAAAGGCACACAAGTCATAAATTAGTTAGGCGTGGCAAGCTAAAATTGAAAGCTTGTTTTTCAAGACACAAAAAGTTGCTGCAACCGATTACAATGGGCATTGAAGATCCAGACTTAATTTAAAAAACTTCGCCGTTTTAGTTGGGGATACAAAGTGCCGATTACTGGTTGTCAAGAGCCATTGGTAGACAGAATTCTGTATTATTAATGCTAAGGAAGCTACTACTACTTGAGGGAAGTTGAGGTAAGTACTTAATTCCATATTTTGTTAGCTAAATATACAAAAATAAATCTGGCCTTTCTTTTTTGTAGCTGAGAGGTGTCAACAGTGACTGGTAAATTCAAATAGTCAGAATGGCTTAATTTGATACTACGGAAGTTACCACTGCTCAAGAAAATGAAGTAAGAAAGTAATTTTGTATTTGTGTGCTAAAGTTGATGGTCTTTTTTTTTTTGTAGCTGAGAGTTTGTTGTCAAGAATTCACGGTAATTCAGATAATCAAAGTAACTTAAATTTGATACTACAGAAGTTACCAATACTCAGGAAATTGAGGTAAGTAGTAATTCCATATTTTTGGCTAAAATTACACTAGTTTATTTTAATTTTTTAATTTTTTATCATAGCTGAGAGCTTGTTCAAGAGTTACTGGTAATTGAGGTTATCAGAATGGCTGATGTTTAACACTACAGAAGTTACCATTAATCAGGTAAGAGAGTAATTACTGTATGTATTTGTGTGCTGAAATAAAAGGTCATAACTGCTATAATAGTTTTGCATGAACTAAGCTAAAAAAACATAGTAACAATACTGACGTTATATGTTACCTAACTATCAGAGCTTGCATGAGGAGGTGTGGTCCTAGCGACCGTTGCTATCCACCATTTTTTAGGGCAACGTGGTCAGCTGTTACTGTCACCGCGGTGCACTTTTATGGTAATGGATAGAAAGTCCAAGTATTTTACCAACCTCTCTGCAGATGCCAAATGTCGATATGAAGGCAAAGTGACTAATTCAGGACTTAGGCAAGATCCCTATGCCATCACTGAATGGACTGAGAACCCTGAGAATGTACCTGAGGTTCAGTGGAGTGACCTGATGCTTTACATGGTGACAACCCCTAGCCCATACACCAGAGAGGAAATCAAGGTAAAAATAAATAAATAATAAATAAAACAATGTAAACTAAAATAAATATAGGTAGCTAAATCATAATGGCTATCTAATAAAACTAGAAATTGCATTTTGTTTTTTAATTCAAGGCTTGGAAGGGCATGCTTGATGGCAATAATTTCGTGAAGGCTGGCTGGGTGCATGGATTAAAGCTGCATGAGTACAGTATAACTGAAGGATCAAGATTTGTCGTCATGGGAAAAGTCAGTTTCAGCCCTCAGTATTGAAATATTGCTATATAGTGATTGTTATAGGTGAAGCATTCTCAGCGAATGTCGGCTAGGTGATTCTTGAACCTAAAGGAGATATACTTGGAGCTCGCTGTACTTGCATGGCTGGGTATGTAACTTATTGTTAGATACAATAACACCAAGTATTTTTTCCTCATTAGACTGGGTGAACCATGCTGTCATCAGACAAAATTCTGGAGTAGACTCGTGTACTTCAAAAAAGTGTATCTGGCTTCCTCCTGCTCAGGATGTATGTACATTGGTTATAATAGCCATTGCATACTAGCTCAATTATTTTATATTGCTAATAGGTTACGCCTGCTCCAGTAACAGAAATTAAATTTAGTGGTCCATCTACTCAGAAGAAGTCTACTGGTGAAACTGAATGTAGTTCTCCTAAGCCAACTGATGCAGAAATAGAAAAATTTTACGGTTTTAAACTGTGCTAAGAAAAAGCCTTCTATTCTAAAGATCACACAGCCATATGCAGCGAAATTTATCCCCAAGATGTGCCAGGAACAGTTTCCAAAGCCAATGAATGAATTGTACAGTCCTGAGGCTTTGAAGATGACATACCTGGAGCTGCTGAATGAATGTGAAAGAGTGGCCGAAAGTATTAGTGTATGTTCCGTTGTAGTGTGTATTATGTGCATTTGGTTGTTTATTACGTATTGTGTATTGATCAGGTCACACAACAGCAGTCAGCAAAAGTTGAGTTTGAAACACGAGGTCAGCTCCAATTCCTATGGCCGCACTAGACCTCATCCTGCTTCAAGAGCCAGACTGGACCACAAAAGGTTGGATGAGCATGAGGACTTCTACATGGAACAGGCCCTAGCACAGTCGACCGAGTCAGAAACACACTGGATAGAGCTGGTGTCGACAGCAGACTATTCTCTGACCACAGCTTTCGTAATGGAGCAGCCACAACAGCTGCGAAGAGAGGTGTGGGTGACGCGACAATAAAACTGCTTGGAAGGTGGAAGAGCAACGCGTACCAGCTGTATATCAAGACACCTAGGGAGCAACTGGCAGCAGCATCACGCACCCTCGCCCAGGGCAGGTGATACATCAATCAACATTCATCATCCTTGTAACAAACTCACTCTTCCCAATATTCACAAGTCTGTATCATCCTGTAAGAGAACAAGAGAATTAGTATATATCAGGGAAAGATGAGGGGGAGGTGAGAGCTGGGGAAAGAGGGGTTGATTGGGCCATGTTTATTTGGGGGGTGTACGCATTACACAGGTGCTAAGTAGTGCGAACTACCACAAAAGCCCAATCAATTGGGCGTAAACAGCAAGGGACCCCGCCCTCACCGGCAAACCATAAATACTACACTCTATATGTGAGAAAAGGGAGGTATTGCCGCGCACAGTCTCAGAGGAGCTCCTCACAAGTTACTCATGTACTGGCCGGCAAGGTTGCTGCCACCAGAGTTCCACCCCGACCCAGTAGCCTGACAGATAGAGTTTTAAATCTATTATCAAAAAGGAAGGCACGAGGTAGAACTGAAGCAAAATGGCTGATACAACTATTTATATGACCATGAAGACCACACCTATTATGACGAGTACTGACACACGATGACACACACGAGCTAGACTTCCTGCACTGCAGCGTTTAGTTCGCACTACAGCACAGGCACACACATATGCACAATAAAACAAATGCATGACTAAAATATAGTTAAGTTTAAATGGTTCGATGCGGGTGTGGCCCGGCCACGCCCGGTCTTGACTTTAGGCCCGACCCACATCTCCCCCGCCTAAGCTGTGACGTCCGGGAGCAGCTGATAAACATTGGGAGGGCCAAGACTGCCTTGAAAATCCGTCTGCATTCGAATGATCCCTGCCAGCACGATGCACAATCTCGATAGGTCTATCTTGAAGAGTGAGAGCAAAACGAAGAAGGCGACAGTTGAGTCCACGACCCGATTGAAGAGCCAAGCAGGTCTTGTGATCAGTCACAATTCTCAGGGGTTTTCCATACACAAGCCTCTCGAAGTGGCGAATTGAAGCAACAATGGCGAGGCTCTCAAGCTCCGTGACCGAATAATTGCGTTCTGACGTCCGAAGTTGTCTGCTGAAGAATGCCACAGGGTGTTTAACACCATCTCTGATTACATGGAGACAGGCTCCGATGCCATCGCCGGAAGCATCAGTATAAATAACCATCTCATCTTCCCGTCTAGGGACACACAGAACAACATGGTCAGCCAACAAAAGTTTCAACTTACTGAATGCGTCATCCATCTGAAGTCCACTCCACCTGCAGAGGCGCACAGAGAGAGACAGAGGGTGTGAGGGATGACGAAAACTGACCAAAACCAGGGATAAACCGTCTGTAATAAGACATTGCTCCTAAAAATGAGCGCATGTCTCTTTTAGTGATGGGTTTCCTAAAGTTGACTAAGGAATCAACTCTACACTGGGGAATAGACAAACCTCCCCCACCAATCCTATGGCCTAGGTAGGTAAGGTGTCGTCTGCCAAAACAACATTTACGCCTCTTAATTGTGAAGCCAGAATCACTCAAACACTGAATCACACGTTCAAGATCGCTTAGATGACTTTCCCATGTTCCACTATAAACAACAACATCGTCCACATAATTGCAACACACATCATTGACTGGGGTTAGTACTGCCTCTACCGCTGCCTAGAAGATGGCAGGGGCATTTTTAAGCCCGAAGGGCATTCGCACAAATTTGAATTTCCCCAGAGGACATACAAATGTAGTTAGGTCACTCGACTTAGGGTCCATGGCAATCTGGTGAAAACCAGCAGTCAGGTCCAAAGTTGACAAACACTTGTTCTGGCCAACTTTCCGTAAAATTTCGTCAAGAGCAGGGACCCAGTAACGGACTAAAGGAGTAACCGAATTAAGCTGGCGAAAATCTACACATATACGCACCGAATTGTCTTTCTTCCTTACGGGCACTAGTGGGGATGACCAAAGAGCAGTAGATTTGACAGTTATTCCCTCATCTAACAACTTGGACAATTCAGTTTTAACAGCTTGCTCGATACCTACGTGAATATTTCTACCTTGTTGGGAAACTGGAATTGCATGTTCAGATAGAACAATTACACATTTGGCAGATTCACACAGTCCTGGTTTCTCACTAAACGAGTCAGACACAATATTTAACACTTCATTGAGCTGTTTACTATTAAAATTATCACACTTGTCTTGACTAAGCAATGGAGAAGATTCTAACAGCAAATTGTCAATACCCACATCTTCAGCCACTAGAGTAGCTGCACATACATTCAAAGGTCCGTCGACATACGTTTTCAGGTTATTTATGTGGGCAAGACGAGTGGGATGGCCATCTCCCTTGCTGACTTTGAAAGTGACTCGGGAAACTTTATCAGTGATGTTGTATGGGCCTTCCCAAGAGGCTTGGAGAGAGTTATGTAGACCAGGTATTCTCATGAGAACTTTTTCTCCAACGTTAAGGGCTCGATCACTTTTACCTCTATTATAGATTATTGCTCTCTTATCACTAGCAGAGGCTTCCTGTGAGGAGGCCATGTCATGAATAATACCCAACTGGTCATTTAGCTTTAAAAGCCATTCTTCCACATCCAAACTTTCTAGGTATTTCTCAGACCAACCATGGTACAAAGGATCTAATGGACCAACAACTTACCTGCCGTAAACTAGCATATGTGGTGAGAACCCAAGGTCTCTATTGGGGACTTGGTGAATAGCAAACAACGCCATAGGGAGAAAGTCAACCCAGTCAATCCCAGCGTCAACGGCCTTAGCAAGCATGGGCTTAAGGGTTCCATGTAGCCTTTCAACCACACCATTGGTCTGGGGCCTATACGGGGAAGATTGTATGGTATCCACACCCAACACGGTACAAAGATTACTCATCAACTTAGATAGGAATATGGTACCTCGGTCTGATAAGAGTTTCAGGGGAATACTGGTTCTAGAAATTATCTGGAGGAAGCACTGCGCAGCTTCTTGGGCGGATGCTGTGCGCATGGGAAGTGCCTCAGGCCACCAACTAGACAAACATATGTATGTGAATATAAACTTTGAACCACGTTTGCCTTTGGGTAATGGGCCTACCAGGTCGACGGCTACCGACTCGAACGGCTGTGTCAACACTGGCCTTTGAACCATGAGTGCTTTTCTGTTTCCTGACCAATTCACTCTTAAGCATACATCACAACTTTTAACAAATTTCACAATATCACCATGTATCCCTGGCCAGACAAAACGGGTTCCCAACAAACGTGTGGGCAATGTTGTCATGGGCCAAAACAAGGGCCTTGTTACGTTTAGACATAGGCAAGACAATGCGATTGCACACATTATTAATACACCTTTGTCATTATAGGAATATCCATTTAACTTCCTGTTAGCTAGGTCTCTAATAGCATCAAGGGTAGCGTCATCATTAACATCCTGCATTAGGGATTCAGTACTAGAAAGTTCATTGCAACCAGGAATAACTAGATCCAAATTATCACCACCAACGGGGTCACCTGACGACTCAACAGGCTGACTATCAGCAACAACAAAACTATTATTAGGAGAGACTTGGCAATTCAACCCAACTTCTATATTTTCTTCAGAGTCAACAACAAGCCCAGATCCCGAAGAATCAAACTCAACAACAGAAGCATTGCTACCAGCACCCTCAGCATACTGCTCAAAACCAACATTTATATTTGCCAATCTCTCGAACTCCCTTTGAAAGGGGTTGGGGTTAGAATCAACTATGTCACTTGCAAACTTATTCTTCCTCCTATTTCTCTTGGAATTAGACATTGATCTAGTGACAACAGCAACAGTTGCCCTCCTCTGGGTGTCATCAGAGCCCTGAGAGGTCTTACTAGCCTCCTGCGGGTTAACGACAGAGCCAGACTCCTCCTCAGAGGAAGTTTGAATGCCTGAGGTATCATCAGGGTGCCCCGCCCCCTCTGCCCTGGGGAGGGCATTGGAGGCGGCATTCAAAAGGAGCTGGGATGCCATGTCTCCGTCCATAGGGACAGAGAATAGGACCCTGTTACAGAGGTCGTCTTCATGGGCCACTGCAACAACTGACATAAAAGACTTGCCACAATATTCAAAATCAACTTCAGCAGTCTGAAGCCATTGGGGTTCACCATTCCACCCACGGACTTGTACATATTTGTCCAACAATTGGTTCTCATATACCAAGGAAGCAGGTACTATGGTGATCTCTGCACCCGTATCTGGCACTATCTGGCACGGAAGGCCATTGATCATGCCGTCAACGTGTGAGGCACCGTCTTGCACAGCAATCCAGCTGGCATTATAAGTCCTTGAACCTCTTTTAAATACAATGGACTTAGAATCAACTTTGTTATCATTAGGTCTGTTACCCTGAGCAGACTTAGACTTGTTAGGGCAATCAGGGGACTTGTGTCCCGGGGTATTACAGGTGTAGCACACACTACCAGAAGGTTTGGACTGACTGACAACAGTACTACTCAGTTCACTACCAGAATTATTTTTAAACCGACATTCAAATGACCTGTGACCATACCTGTGGCATATATAACATTGAACGGACCTGTGAAAACTATTATTGCCACTTGATTGATAATTACTGCTCACCACAGACTTATCCAGATCTGGCGCCCTGAAAGAGGCAGCCACTCTGCTAAGGTCCCTGAAGGAATGGATCTCACGCACATCCATCAATGCTCGTTGGCTCCAGGGCCTGGATGCTCTGAAGGCTGAGACAGCCATGAAAAGGAGCAAGTCGTTCTTATCTGACGTAGCCATATTAATGGAGTCAGCAAGGCTTTTAAGCTTTACATATGCTTGCACTGAATCCAGGGATTTAGCGTCATTCACAAACTCGGAGTAATATTTAACACCTAAAGCTGTTCTAATAGAGCCTAACTCTTCGATTAAAGCTTCTTTAACCCTTTCGTTCCAGATCCCGCTTCGAAGCGGGTGAAGACCGATTGACTTCTCTCCGAATTTTTTAAAATAGTTACTTTATAGCTAGAACCTTCACATTGCATACACAGGTGCCCAATGCATTGGAGAAGCATCTAAAATAGCTTTAAGCCAGGACTGCTTCGACAGTACCTCACAGCAGTTGCGTTTATTTCTTCCTCGGCAAAAAAAAAACATCGGTTCTCCGTCGAATTTTAAAAAAAGTAACCTTCTTCACAGCAGCTTCATTTATGGATCCAGTCATCTCCAGAGCTTTGTAGAAGCAGCAAAAAATTGCTTGAGCTCAGTAGCCTTCCGTAACACATTGAAACAACCGCTTCTTTGCCGACCAAGACTTTGTGGTTTGGCTTACTGTCTTCTCCATTTTTATAAAATCGCCAGTTCAACTGGGGACCTACCTATTACATACAGTCTTAGGTAATGCTTATTACACCATAGGAAAAAAGTGAGCGTGTTGTGTGACCCCGGTAACTATGCAAAAAAAAAAATTTTTCAAAGTCATTTTTTGGAAGATGGCGTCTACAAGTTACAATGCGGTGCAAGTTTTAGACTTGCTTGATGCTGACTCTAGCGACTCAGGATCAAGCGGAGAGAAGGGAGACGACATCTAGGGCTATAGGAGGCCCTGTATCAGGGTTGGTGGACCAGACCCCGTCAACTCTGATACTGAAAATGGGAGTCAAGAAGATGATCGAGGTAAGCTTGTCTTTCTCTTGTCTTTCTCTTGAAAAATAGCAAGCTTCTGTTGTGGAAAGGACTTATTTATAGCTATATTGAGATAGAGTAAGCTGTTTAGCTATAATATTATATATATTTCATTGAGTTTTGAGATTTGAAAGTGGCTTGTGGTTTTTTGAACAAATTCAAATTTTCAAAAAAATTTAAAAAGTTTTTACCACATATACTACTAGGACCAGATGTGAATGCAGTCACCGACCCGATTACGCAGATGAGGCGACAGGAGCAGAGTCTTCCAGTGATGAAGGAGAGGATACCGGACCTGAGTCTTCCAATGATGAAACACGAATAGGCAGCAGGTTCCAGTGATGAAGAAGAGGAAGTGGCTCCTCCTGCTCCGAGTTCTGGACGTCCTCGCGGTCGGAGAAGGCGGGAATCGAAGAACAAGAGTCGGGTGGATGAGGTAGGGGGAGAGTGGAAGAAAGATGACAACACACCCATTGATATTCCATAATCTTTTGTGTGAAGGACCACAGACTTTGATATTTGTGGCTGCTCCCCCCCCCCCCCCTGAACATCCCAAAAGTTGTAATATGTATTGTTATTGTCGTTGTCGTTGTCTGTGTTTTTGTGGTGTTGTAGTGGAGCTTCACACTCGATGTATATGTGTGTGCGTGGAGTTGAAATGTTATTCTGGCGCTTCCAGATCTAACCGGGGAGGGAACGAACTCGGGGGGGGGGGGGGGGGGGGCTTTTCCAATCGGGGCTACTATGCCCATGTAAGTTGAATTTCATGTGTGTGTGTGTGTGTACACCAGTCAATTTATATTATACATTCAATGTGTATGTATAATAAATATACATTTATTTTTATGATCTGTATTCACCTGTAGCTTCTTTTTTCTTGTGTGTGTGTGTGTGTGTGTATGTGTGTGCGTGCATTTGTGGAAAGAGAGAGAGAGCAACCATGAACAAACAGTATGTGGCGTTTCCGGATCCAACCTGAGAGAGAACGAACTCGGTGGTCTTTTTCGGTCTGTGACATCATCCATGCCTGGTAAGTTGAATTTCATTTTTTCAACTTACTGATATTTGGGGGGTTATGGTACAAGAATGTCAGTGAAAAGTAATGACGGGGGAGGGGGGGTTATGGTACAAGAATGTCAGTGAAAAGTAATGACGGGGGAGGGGGGGGGCTCAATTCAGCGAGGCCAGCTGTTATGTTACAAATATCATTGTTGTCTTGTGTTTTTTTGGTATTGTATGGAGGTTCCGGATCCTATGGGAGGGATCGTTCAGTCTGTGACACCATCCATGCCGGGTAAGTTGAATTCCATGTGTGTGTTTGTACTGCTTTTCATTTTCAAATTACACTTTCTCAATACAACGATTGTTTCTCTCATGTACAGTGTGGAGTATACATACCAGGGTTCATACAGTGGGAGGCATGGCTGGGTTCCCCCCTAGAATTTTGGGAGTTGAATAGAAATGAACATTTAGGAAGCATTTATTTTTGTTTGTATTACAAATATCTTTGTTGTTTGTGTTTTTGTGTATATGAAATTGTTTTGTAGTGGAGCTCGACGTCCGATGGCATACGTTCCTTGTGGACACTCATAGATGTCTCCTACATGATCACAATCAGCACCACACACAACAAACAACATATTTTATTGTTGAACTAATATAATATTGGTATATAATGCATCAAACAATATTATTTCTATTTTATTTTATTTTTTTATTGATGGGAAAAGTGGATTTTTGGGGGGAAAAAAATTTTTTTTTTTTGAAGTATTAGTAGATGGCTTAAATATTATTCAATTTTCTCAATCAAAAAATGAGGGGAATCCCAAACTCTTGGTCTATTTAGTGATATATGGTTGCTATGGGGTTTTCCCAGCCATCATTGAGTTAAAAAAATCAAACGGCAATGCTCTATTCCGCGGTAGAAAATTAGATTTTTCCGCGCGCGTCCAAACAATTCAGGAACGAAAGGGTTAAGCTCAGCATAGCTGTATTCGTCTCGATCCATAGAGGATATAATCTCAGCTGCCGTTTCTGACTGCAGCTTTTGAAGGAGAATGGTTTTAAACCTCGCTATAGGGCAGCCAATATCGGTAAGATCAGCCTCTAGCTTCTTAATATACTTTACAATATCAGCTCCCTCTTTGTGCGGCGCCATAGCATTGATTTGACGGTTGAGCTCAGAATAGGAAGGCGAGCTAGATCGCGCACTGGGGCGAGACTCCATATCCCTCATAACCCTACCAAATGAATTCATAAAAGACCTCATAAACATCGTCTCATCAGGCACATGACCATCCTGTTCACTACGACTACGATTAGCTTCACCCCCAGCAGGTTCAGCATGAACTCGTTCACTAAGACTATCTCTAATCATAACTGATTCACTATACTCACTTTGACCATCCATCACAGAATAATTATCTGAACTTTCACTTACAACACCACAATTAACAAACACCTGTTTATTCAAAACTACAGGCTTTTCAACAGGGGTCTTACTAGATACTGAACAACAAAGCTTAACTGACCCACTCTCAGAGTTGACTGTCTCGTTGGCCTTCTTGCCAACCTTAAATTTACTAGGGAGAATACCGCCACAGGAACTGGAAGTGGAAGATGCTTCAACACCAGAGTCTACAGGATTCTTTTTGCAGGCTCTATCCCTCGTCTCTCTCCGGTTCATCCACAGGCCAAGAGAACACAGGAATGTCTACAAACAAGTAAGAGAGAGGATGCACAACAACAGCTGACCAAGCTGAACTATATGAAACACCAGACAAAAATACAGAGATGTCACCAGGATACTCTTTACAACAACCGATCCAGGAGGTAGATGCTATCAGTCCGAGTGTTAAATCGGAGACAAGATCCAGACCGCCGGTAGAACGGAGGGAACTTCGAATGGTAAAGACGGGACCGTTAGGACTCCGCTGTGACCAGTAGAAATCTCGGGAGTTTCAATGGCGCAGACAGGACTGAAGACACCGCTGCCGCCAGTTGTGGGAAAAGGGAGGTATTGCCGCGCACAGTCTCAGAGGAGCTCCTCACAAGTTACTCATGTACTGGCCGGCAAGGTTGCTGCCACCAGAGTTCCACCCCGACCCAGTAGCCTGACAGATAGAGTTTTAAATCTATTATCAAAAAGGAAGGCACGAGGTAGAACTGAAGCAAAATGGCTGATACAACTATTTATATGACCATGAAGACCACACCTATTATGATGAGTACTGACACACGATGACACACACGAGCTAGACTTCCTGCACTGCAGCGTTTAGTTTGCACTACAGCACAGGCACACACATATGCACAATAAAACAAATGCATGACTAAAATATAGTTAAGTTTAAATGGTTCGATGCGGGCGTGGCCCGGCCACGCCCGGTCTTGACTTTAGGCCCGACCCACACTATGTATGATGTTAAATGAAGTTTAATGGCACATGAAACGGGGTTAACAGAATACCTAGACTGCAGACGGTAAAGGGTTGCCCGTTAGCGAACGCTCAGAATGCGCGGATCCGCATGTCAATCGTCAATCAGCAATTGGTATTAGCACCCAGCCCCATAGTGAGGGTAAAGTTAAAAAAATAATAATAATAATAAAAATAATAATAATGATAATAATAATAAAAATAACGGAACAAGAGTAGCGGAGAGGATGGGAATGGGATAACGAGAGCCTAGGGCTATCTAGGACTACCGATCTCCACCAAGAATTCGGTGTGAAGAGAGCGGGGGTTATGGGTGTAAACTACACTACACAGGTGCAAAGTAGTGTGAACTACCACAAAAGTAAACAGCCCTCACCGGCAAACCATTAATACTACACTCTATGTATGATGTTAACCCCCTATAACAGCAACGTTTTTTTTATTAAGTCTGGAAAAGGGTCTTCAATGCCATAGTAACAGGTCGTAGCAACTTTTTGTGTCTTGAAAAACAAGCGTTTTCGGAAGAATTTTCGCACACTTCGGAGCATAAGTTTAAAGTAAGACTAGCTTAATGCTGTAGTTTCAGAATAAACTGGGGTCAAGCTGTGTTTTTTGGAGAAAAGTTACCCCCGCGCGTGTTTAAAGGGCATACGTACCATCCATACACACACATATATAAACTAGTGGTGTGCTTGAGCACAAATGGCAAGCGAGCCTGCTTAGTTAGGTAACATAAAACTACAGTATTGTCACTATGTTTTAGCTTAGTTCATGCAAACACTACAATAGCAGTTATGACCTTTTATTTCAGCAAATACAAAATTACTCTCTTACCTCGTTAATGATAACTTTTGTAGTATCAAAAATCAGCCATTCTGATAACACCAGTAACTCTTGAACAAACTCTCAGCTACAATAAAAAAAATCAGTGTTATTATTTGTAATTTAAGCTAACAAACATGGAATTGCTACTTACCTCAATTTCCTGAGTATTGATAACTTCTGTAGTATCAAATTTTAGTTACTTTGACTATCTGAAATACCGTGAATTCTTGACAACAAGCTCTCAGCTACAAAAACAAAAGACCATCAATTTTTAAGAAGTAATTTTTTTATTCGTTTGCTGAAATAATTGGTAAACTGCTGTTTTGCAAGAACTAAGCTAAAATACATTGTTACAATACCATAATTTATGTAACTTAATACCACTGCTCAAGAAAATAAGGTAAGAAAGTAATTTTGTATTTGTGTGTACCTTAATTTCCTGAGTAAAGGTAACTTTTCCGTAGTATCAAATTTAAGCCATTCTGACTACCAATCAGTAACTCTTGAACAAGTTCTCAGCTACAAAAAAAATCCAACAAGCGAACAAATACAAAAATACTTTCTTACCTCATTTTTTTCAGTAATAGTAACTTCTGTAATATTAAATTTAAGCCATTCTGACTATCTTAATTACCAGTAACTCTTTGAAACAAGCTCTCAGCTACAATATAAAAAAAGAAAGCAAGAGCTATTTTTGTAATTTGAACTAACAAATATGGAATTACGTACTTACCTCAGTTTCCACCAAGGAGTGGTGGTTATTTAGTATTAATATTAAACCTTCTCACTACCTCAATTACCACTAACTGGCAAATAAGCTCCCAGATCTACCAAAAAAATAATAGCCCAGTTATTTTTGTACTCTTAGCTAAAAAATATGAAATTACGTACTTACCTCAGCTTCTCCCAGGTAATGGTGGCTTCCTTAGTTTTAATATTTAGCCTTTTTGCTACCAGTGGCACTTGACAACCAACAAGTGCCATTTAGCAGCCCAGAAAAACGACGAAGTTTTCAAATTATGTCTGGTAAAGGGTTTCAATGTCATAGTAACTAGTCGCAGCAACATTTTGCTTGAAAAACAAGCTTTTCGCAGGAATTATCTCACAATTGGGAGCCCAAGTTTCAAGTAAGACATGCTTAATGCTGTTGTATCAGAAGAAAGTGGGGTCAAGCCTAAAAAGCCGTGTTTTTAAGAGGAAAAAAGTCCCCACCCACGTGTTTAATGGGCATACGTACCAAATACACATATATACTAGGGGTGTGCTTGAGCACAAATCGAGCAAGCCTAAATCTACACTAGTGGTGTGCTTGAGACAAATGGCGAGCGAGCCTAAAACTATGTACACTATTGTTAAACAATTGGTTGTAACTTCTAACACTCAAGCTACTAAAATAAGTCGAGTTTTTAAATTACTTATATACAGTAAAGTATTCATTGCCATAGTAACCACTCCCCGCAACTGTTTTAATTGAAAAAAATAAAGCAACAAAAAAATCAAGTCACACTATTTAAATGTTTTCTTTGTGATATTTTTTAGCTAAGTAGTAGTTGTAACTCACAATACCATCACACAACACAAGCAAATGTTGTGCATTGAAATGTAATCTTTTGTGGAAAAAATTGGAAAATTTTAGCTGACTATCAGCTTTGGCGGCAGAGATCGCCATTTTATGACGTCAGATGACGTTTATTCAGTTTTTAGCGGTATGCCTTCTACGTAATCTCTACGTAAAATCTTAGCGCAGGCGCACTCAAGTCAATTATTGCCGGGCGGCAAATAAAGCGGGGAGCACTACTTATTCTGTTTCTTTCTCCCAGTGCGAGCTAAGGCGTTCTTGGAAGTGGTAGCTAGTTTTTCTGCACTTTGGCCTGGGAATAAGTTTCTTGTCGTCCATCTAGAGGACATACTAGGAGGGGACTGGCGGTACTGCTGTTTAGAACCAGGCGACGCCAAAAACAGGAACTAAGCACTCCTGAAATGCCTACCAAGAATGGACTCGCAGAGGCACCTTGATGAGAGGATACAGTGATTGTAGCACCTCTTCTGCGCTCTGGATTAGTAGCTAAGAGGTGAGTGATTTTAGATTTTAGTTGACAAGTTATGTCCAAACTAGCTAGTAGTTTTAGAATAGTTAGCTAGGTATTAAACAAAACTTGGGAGACCTGGACAAAAAAATATAGTTCATAATTTTAACTAATACTTAATATTGCTGCAACTAATTTTGCTATATGTGCTAGGCTGCACACTGATGTGTGAAACAATCATCCCTTCTGATTCCACCTCACTCTGACAGGCACTTTTCAGGCTCTTCTGGAATCCCCCTGATGTTGTCATTAGTCATAATATTATATTGTCTCACATTTACATTATATTTTTACTAGCTTTCTGTTATGAAGGTGCATTAAGAATGAATAAATCTAGGCAGGACATTTTTTAAATAAAAAATCTGAAATAGCAACTTTATGATTAAAAAAATGTATATAAATTATGTGTTCCAGAAGAATGACTGGTCAGCATTGGCATAGTGTAGGTTTGGTATGGGAGGCAACATCCAAGTTTACCAGTGGCATCATCTACTGACAGCTTCAACAATGACTAATACTTACTAGATGACTTTGAGTATCACCTACTACGTTATCTTTGCTGGTGAATACTTTTGCCATTAATAGTGTTAGCAATATCAACCAGTAATTTAAACTATTCTCGTTAGCTGTGTGAGTCTCAGCTATAAAAACAAAAGACCATCAATTTTAGCACACAAATACAAAAATTACTTTCTTACCTCATTTTCTTGAGCAGTGGTAACTTTTGTAGTACCAAATTTGAGCCATTCTGACTATTTGAATTTACTAGTTACTGTTGACAACAAGCTCTTAGCTACAAAAAAGAAAGGCCAGAGTTACTTTTGCATATTTAGCTAACAAGTATGGAATTACGTACTTACCTCAGCTCGAGTAGTAGTAGCTTCCTTAGCATTAATATTACGACATTCTCACTACCAATGACTCTTGACAACCAACAATAGGCACTCCGTATCCCCCTAAAACGGCGAAGTTTTGAAATTAAGTCTGGAAAAGGGTCTTCAATGCCATAGTAACCGGTCAAATCAACTTTTTGTTTCTTGAAAAGCAAGCATTGTCGCCGGAATTTTCTCACACTTTGGAGCTTAAGTATAAAGTAATTAAGGCTTGCTTAATGCTATAGTTTCAGAATAAACTGGGGTCAAGCCTAAAAAGCCGTGTTATTTTAAGAAAAAAGTTCCCCGCGCGCGCGTTTAAATGGCATACGTACCATCCATACATACATACATATATATACTAGTGGTGTGCTTGAGCACAAATGGCGAGCGAGCCTGATAGTTAGGTAACATAAAATGTTACTATTTTTAGCTTACTTCATGCAAACACTAATAGCAGTTATGACATTTGATTTCAGCAAACGAATACAAAATCACTCTCTTACCTGATTTATGGTAACTTTTGTAGTATCAAACATTAACCATTCTGATAATCTCAATCACCAGTAACTCTTGAACAAGCTCTCAGCTACGATAAAAAATAAACCAGTGTTATTATTTGTAATTTTAGCCAACAAATATGGAATTACTACTTACCTCATTCTTGAGTATTGATAACTTCTGTAGTATCAAATTGAAGTTACTTTGACCACCATCTGAATTACCTTGAATTCTTGACAAGCTCTCACCTACAAAAACAAAAGACAGTTAATTTTAGCACACAAATACAAAATTACTTTCTTACCTCATTTTCTTGAGCAGTGGTAACTTTTGTAGTACCAAATTTGAGTCATTCTGACTATTTGAGTTTACCAGTCACTGTTGACAACTAGCTCTTAGCTATAAAAAAGAAAGGCCAGAGTTAGTTTTGCATATTATTAGCTAACAAATATGGAATTACGTACTTACCTCAACATCCCTGGAGTAGTAGTAGCTTCCTTAGCATTAATTATGTGCTTACATACGCTTTTCAGAAGTAGTGATAGCTCTCTTAGTACTAACTACAGTTGGCTCTTGTCTAAGTTTAAAGTAAGACTTGCTTAATGTTGTAGTTTCATAATAAACTCGTGTTTTTTGAGAAAAAAGTTCCCCGCGCGCGCATTATAGGGGCATACGTACAATCCTTACACACATATATCTATACGAGCCTGATAGTTAGGTAACATAAAAATACAGTATAATTGTTACTATGTTTTAGCTTAGTTTACTAGTGGTGTGCTTGAGCACAAATGGCGAGCGAGCTTTAAACTACACTGTTGTTACTCAAACTACTAAAATAAAGTTGAGTTGCTAAATTACTAATATACGGTAAAGGGGATTCAATGCCATAGTAACCACTCCCCTCAACTGTTTGAATTGAAAAAGAAGCAACAAAATCAAGTCACGCTATTTAAAATTTTCTTTGTGATATTCTTAATAGTAGTTGTAACGCACAATACTTTCACACAACTGAACATACATACGCAAGACTTACCTTCGTGGTTCGTCTAGTGGACAATGAATTGTCAAGTAAATGCTGTTGAGTAGTGCTATAACTGTGACAAATAGTGTATAAACTTACCACCGCCACTAACTCCAATAGAAATGGAGCTCCCAGCACCCGCAAAACAATTCAAAGCGGTAAACAATTCAATTTCTAAGGTGATACGGGTAATGGTCGCTAAACCAGAGGATTCTGTTTAGTGAAGTTTGGGACGGGGTCGAACGCCGAGCGAACACAAAAATACGGAGGGTCAAAGTACAAAATGACATACATACGTCCAAACATATATATAAACTAGTGGTGTGCTTGAGCACAAATGGCGAGCGAGCCTAAAGACTATACTATTTTTATTGACTTCTAACACTGAAGCTACTGAAAATAAGGTCCAGTTTTTAAATTTAGTATACAGGGTAAAGGGATTTCAGTGCCATAGTAACAACTCTCTGCAACTGCTTGAATTGAAGGAAAAAACAACAACAACAAAACAATACACGTTATTTAAAAGTTTTCTTTGTGATATTCTTTAGCTAAGTAGTGGTTGTAACACACAATGCTTTAACACAGCTGGACATGCACCTACACAGACTTACCTTCGCAGTAGTCTAGTGGACAATGTATTTTCAGGTAAATACTGTGCGCACGGCTTATAACCATGACAAAGAGTGCATTGACTTACCACCGCCACTAACTCGAATAGAAATGGAAGTCCCTTAAGTTGTCAAGTTTGAACTGCACCCGCAAAAGAATTCAAAACGGTAAACAATTCAATTTCTAGGGTGATACGGGTACTGATCGATAAACCAGAGGATTCTGCTTAGTGCAATTTGGGACGGGGTCGACAACCGAACTAACACAAAAACGCGAGGGTCAAAGTACAAAAATGCCTTACGTACGTCCATACATATATACAAATAAATAAACTAGTGATGTGCTTGAGCACAAATGGCGAGCGAGCCTAAAGACTATACTATTTTTATATGATTTTGACTTCTAACACTGAAGCTACTGAAAATAAGGTCCAGTTTTTAATTTTCACATACACGGTAAAGGGATTTCAGTGCCATAATAACAACTCTCTGCAACTGCTTGGAAGGAAAAAAACAACAACAAAACAATACACTTTATTTAAAAGTTTACTTTGTGATATTCATTAGCTAAGTAGTGGTTATAAGACACAATGCTTTGACACAACTGGACATGCACCTACACAGACTTACCTTCGCAGTAGTCTAGTGGACAATGTATTTTCAAGTAAATACTGTTCCGCACGGCTTATAACCATGACAAAGAGCGCATTGACTTACCACCGCCACTAACTCGAATAGAAATGGAAGTCCCTTAAGTTTTAAAGGTTTAACTGCACCCGCAAAAGAATTCAAAACGGGTAAACAAATCAATTTCTAGGGTGATACGGGTACTGATCGATAAACCAGAGGATTCTGTTTAGTGCAATTTGGGACGGGGTCGAACACATAACTAACACAAAAACGCGAGGGTCAAAGTACAAAATGACATACGTACGTCCATATATATAAATAAATAAATAAATAAATAAACAAACATCCCCGATTTTCGATTGTGTTACCCCTGTAAGTGTCTCGCTCGCTACGCTCGCTCGCCAAATAAATAAACTAACATCCCCGATTTTCGATTGTGTTACCCCTGTAAGTGTCTCGCTCGCTACGCTCGCTCGCCAATAAATAAATAAACAAACATCCCCGATTTTTTCATTTTTACCCCTGTAAGTGTCTCGCTCGCTACGCTCGCTCGCCAATGAAAACACTATAATAGCAGTTATGACCTTTTATTTCAGCAAACAAATACAAAATCACTCTCCTGCAGCGTCTCTCGATTGCGATTCAGCGAGGGAACTCCGTATCAGTATACAGAGGAGGCATCACAACCTGACTTCATTTTATTTCTTTATTATTTTATTTTATTTTATTATTATTTTATCCTTGCCTTGTAAACTTATATTTATAATAAATAGCTAAATTAGCATTTTCTTATATCCTTTATACATATAAATGTTTTACACTGTTAATTTATCACTTCACAATTTCTTTCCCAACCACCTTTTTACATTAGATGCATTTTGACTCATTCTCAGTCGTTTTGTGAAACATTCACCTGTAATTAAATGCAGAATCACTTGCTTATACAGTGGACAAGGACTCAAGATCACTGGTTACAGACAGGAAGAAGAGTAAAATGTTAATCAGGAGGAAATATACCATTCCATACAAATGACAAGAGAGTAGCAGTATAATGATCAGTTGAACTTTAAATAAGGAAATACACCATATTAAGGTTCCTGAGGAAATACACCATATTAAGGTTCCTGAGGAAATACACCATATTAAGGTTCCATACAAATGAGAGTAGAGTAGTAGAGATTCTTTTTTTTTATAACTCACTGCCTTCAACAAAATTATAACCCTGTAAAATAATAATGTAGCCTAATAGTTCATAATAATGTAGAATTTGTGTTTATTTAAAAATTTACAACAACAAAATATTATTAGTCTTGTTAGAATCGTTTGTGTGATTTAAAACTTTGGTTACTGAAGTACATTTGACAGTACATAGGATTTATGTGTAGCTAAATATTATGGTGCATCCTCGTTTATACGAACTACTCTGACATTCAGAGTGAAAGTAATTATATTTGTTATTATAATTATTGTACTTATACTTCTATGCGTTTCACATCTCAACTTTTCTATACTTCAAATGAATAATTTTAGAGGGTTTGAAGTAGTGAGAATGCACCCTACATTTTTTCTTTTAAAGTACTGTTTTGTATCATTTATTGACATTGTTTGTGTATTGTAGAGTGATCAGTTAACATTCAAGGAAACAGACAAATGAATTTTTAATTAATTTCTGACAATTCAAGAATACATTACCTTTTATTATTAAATTAATATTAAAAAATTTTTTATTATATCAAAATGAATTAACAAGAAGTTTTCAATGTGGTTATCCATGGTTGTCAAAGTGGGTTAACGTAAAGGTTCCAGACATATTACATGAGACCAAGAAAGTTTGCAGCCTTATCAAGGTTGTTTGCTGGAAAGTTACAAACTTGTCAAGTTGGTTACCAAACAGTTGCAGATTTGTCACGGTGGTTTCCAGAAAGTTTCAGACTTTGTCAATATATTACAACTGGTAAATAGAATAGAGGATTATGAATGGCAGTAATAAATATTTTAACAGATTATTTTAAAGGCAGAGATATTGTGTTTTATGTTTGATAATTTTGAAGCTGGCAGTGAGAAAACTGCACAAAACATCCAACACACTAGTTCTATTTTCTAATTTGTGTGGCAAATCTGTGTGTGACCATATGTAAAATTCAACTTATTATGATAATCATTTCCTCTATGCAACCACTCATCCAGATGTCTTTGCTAACTTTTTCCCAAGCTGGCTTTTGGAATGCATACCAAATCACTACTTGGTGTACTCAGTGGGTTATTACTATAAGCTTCTTCCTTTCTGCATTTCCCCCTAAAATGTGAATTTCTACTCAAAACCTTAATAGAGTGTATTTCCTCCTATAAATTGACTTCATTACTACAATCTTGTTCCTCTTTAGAAGCAGTCACCGAGATGTCTTACCCACTATTTCCTATACTGGCTTTTGGAATGCATGCAAGGATGCTACACATAGCTCACTATTATACAGTAAATTATTCAATTTTAACAACAAAAAACAAACAGGCAAAAAAGAGCCTAGCGGTATAAACGTGTACATGTATATTTGAATACATTTTATGTGATTAAATTCTTGTACCAATAAAAGAAAAGCTAAAAAAACAGTATTTTATCTCAAATGTTAGAAAGACAGTTGTATTTAATTATATTTATTGTGTGCTATAATGAAAATATATGTAGCAGTGATAAAAATAATATATATAATATAGTTATATTCTGTCTTGTCAATTTATATACACTACAAATAATAAGTTATTTGATACATTCAGTTTCTCACAGTTAATAATTATTTGATTTTATATTTTTATGCAATACTAAACAAATTAAACATAAATCAAATGAAATTGTGACAGAATGAAACTATGCCACTAAACTTATGTTTGATGATTATTACAATGAATAGATTTTATGTGATATTATACACTGAATGCAATCTTATTAATTCTGTGAAGCATAAGGAGTGTTTTAGAATGGAAGTTCCATATTACATGCTACTAATTAGCTTATGTACAAGATGTCTTAATTGCCCAAAAATTATTTTGTATTATGTGGCCACATAATACTCATACTACTTTAATTTGAAAGAAACCATTTTTAGTTCTCAGTTAATGTATTCATAATGTACATTGTACATCAAATAGAATGATGTTATCAAACTTGCACAAAATTGTCAACCACAGAAGACCAAACAATGATTTCTAGTGTAATTTACTAATGCTACCGTTTATGTATTTTTTGTATTTTTTTTGTTTTCTTAGCTAAAAATTATTGCTAAAAAATTGCTTGTAACACTAAAAATAATTTGCTTTTCTTACTTTGAGTAATATATATGTATAAAATTGTAGTACATGTACAACAATTTTAGCATTGCATTGAGACCAAGTATTGAAAAGTAGTGATTAACAAAACAAAGAAATAATCTACAGAGATATCATTATAAATTCTACCAAAAGCTATAAATTGTTTTAATGTGTTCTTTCTTCTTTTATCTTACTGGCTGTCAATGGTTACATGGACACTCATGAGTGTTCCAGAAACACTGTATCTGACATTGACTTTGTAGCCTGAGATTTGACCTTCTGCTGCAGCTTTAGCTTCTCCTCCTTTTTGGAAAACTACTGAAACTTTGGAACTTCCACCAGCACCACCAACTTGCATGCTGAATGCAGGCTCAGCAATAATGTTGTCTCCTTTAAGCTGTTCCATAAGTCAATTAATGAATAAATAATCTCACACAAACAAGAGAAAAATACACACACCTGACCAGTACCAGTAGAGGAAGGGTCTATGGGGCCACTTATTTCCTGGAACCATTTTCCACCAGTAGGAGGATACATTTGGGGGCTCACAGTCTGTGTAGTATTGTTAGTGATGTTAAAGGCAACAGCTGCAGAATCACAATCATTGAAGAATACCAGTAAAATATGAAGGACTAGTACACAGCATATACTCTGAATATATCCAACTTACTGAGAGACATGATTTCTTTAGTAGAATTATATAACTTCTTCTGTAGAAATTCAGGCTTTTTGATGTTTTTTGTGATTTCCAAAGTCAGAACTGCTGCTTTTTATATTACATACTGAATAGTGGAAGTCACACCCAGTGGGTCTCCTTATATGGAAGAGGAAATCACATCTCTTTCCTGCCTTTCTGCAGTCTCATTACATTGTCGGTATAGTGGAACAGCTGTTATTAATTTGAAATAAATTCAATCAAATGCCCAGAGTTTACAGTCTGATTTTTAATGAGTTGAATAGTATGCTAGGTGTAATGTTTTACATGTGGGCTTATTACACAGAAAATTCATAAAATTTTTAATCAAACAAATGACTCTAACAAGACCAATACACTTAATCTTTTGTAATTATCTGTAACTTGATTTAATAAATGCAATTTATATAGTTAGAATGCAGTGAGATATAAAAAAACATTCTGCTAATCTTCTCACAGTTTTACGGAACCTCAATATGTGTACTTCCTCCTGGAAAGTTCAACTTATCATTATTACCTTCTTCCTTCCTGCAACCAGTTGTCCCGATGTCTTTGCCCACTATTTTCTATGGCGGTGAAGCTAGGTTATAGTACAAATGAGTGGATGACAGAAATAGTAACAAATGTACTTTTAATGCATGTATTTTATTGATTACAAATTTATGTAATAATTGTCATAAATTTGTAGAAGGCAGAGAAAATCTTTTTTTATAAAACAACTGCTCTTCCCCATTTACTAGTTACCACAAACCTTAATATTGCATAATATTTCCTCCTATAAAGTTTAACCTAACATTATAATCTTCTTCCGTTCTGCAACCAGTTGTCCAGATGTCTTTGCCCACTAATTTCTATGGCTGCTTTTGGAATGCCCACAAGCTAGCTTGTACAAATGAGTGTGAGACGGAAATAGTAACAAATGTACTTTTAATGCTTATTGATTATTACTTAATGGATGAATTTTATGGTCTTAAATTTGTAAATAGCAGAGATAAATACTTTTTAAAAGACCACCATCTGCTATTCCCCATTTGTACCACAAACCTTAATATGGTGTATTTCCTTCAGTAAAGTTTAATTTTTCTTCTTCCTTACTGCAGCCTGGTATCTCTGATTTCCTTGATCCACATTCCTATGTCAGTTGTAATACACACTAACACACAATATAAGCCATCTAGCAATAATACCATCAAAAGTTGAAGTTCCTTATAGCTAACAAGCTAAAATAGCTGGTATTAAAATGTGAGCACTTAGAATTTCTTACACGATTTAAGTAATCTTCATATGTCTTGTAGATTTTGATACGAAGTAAAAGATGTTTTACTATCGACCGGTATCGGACCCAGACAACTTGTGCACTAACCAGAATTGAATTGTTCCATTGCCCTGTTGTTTGCTGTAGTTAGAGCACATGTATTTGATTCTGAATTTAAAAAAGCCTGTGTACAAGAGGCTGTGCATTTGTACAAATGGAAGGCTGAGAAAGAAATTGTGAAGTGATATATGAGCAGAGAAACAAAATTCCTCCACAAAATTACAAAGGGAGAATAAAAACATCTGAAAAAATTGTAAGAATACAAAAGCGTATTTATTGTTGTAATTTCATTATTTTTTATTTGAATACGTAACACTTGAAATTCCTTTATTTGAAACATGATGATGTTACATTTAACTAATCGATTGATTTCTGCATCTTCATACAATACGAAGTAAAAGATGTTTTACTATCGACCGGTATCGGACCCAGACAACTACGCTTGCTAGGAACAATATCCATAGCTAGTTTTTATCTTTACCATTAGCTTATAACAATGAAACAACAATACAGACGTTTCGACACCTACAGATGTCATTATCAGTGAGACTAGTACAATTAAGTGAAAATGCCTAGGGAATAAACAAGAAATCAAACTTGTTTGTGCTAGAGGGTGGATGCAAAAGTAATATGAATATCTATCTTACAATACTACCTACCAATTTAAAGATCGTTTTTAGTATGACAGAATGGTATCCTACTTAGCTAGAGTTCACATTAGCAAGTTATCCTAACACTTTAGTAATTGAACAATGATTTAGTTGATTTGATGATTATAGCATTTTGATTGTTTTAATAAAAGTTCTTTCACTAGGCTTTTTACTGATCTAGCTAAATTGTGGCACAATTATAGTGCCCAAGCAAATGAATACGGCACACCATAAAAATAATTGTTGTAGCGTAGCTTGCTTTTAGTACCATAATGAGAGCGATGTTTTTTTAGTCAAGGAGCTCAATGTTTACCTGAAAGCTTGGAATCAGACTACTCTGTCCACATATAGAGTTCAGGGGCGTAGGAGCCGGAGCGACCTGTACAGCCATGGCCGTACAGGTTTTTTGGGGAGGTGGGTGTGGCACTTTTTAAGTTGACGATTCTTGCCAATTTTAAGTGTTTCCAAATTTAGTATGGATGATCCTTACCATTTGCACGCGGTTCTGAGAGATGGCTACTTCCCCGGATGTGGTCTTTCCAACGATTGGTGAAAAAACCACACCAGGAATTGATTTTCCGCGTAGGTCCTTCGGCAAGACTAAAATTGTATACCGCTCCTATCAGAGCTCTTGGTACAATCAGTGGAAGTGGCTTCATTATGATAAATGGTGATAAAGCTTACTGCTCTGTTTGTTTAAAAGCTGTGCAAAAAGGTAAGTTTTGTATATTTGATACACAGCACAGCTACAAACTTTACAGACTGCTAGAAAAACCTTCATTTTCTGATATTGTGGCATATATACGGTCATTTTCACCAGCACAACAACAACTTTTCTCAGAAATGTGCATTTTGCTGAAGCTAGTAGTCAGCCCAGCAAGTAATGCTGAGAAGTGCCTCAGGAATTAAGACTTATTTACGTTCAACTATGTCCCAGCAAAGATTAAATAATTTAATTGGTTTTACATGAGCATAAGGATAAACTGGACAAATTGACAATGCCAATCATTTTAAATGAATTTGTAGAAGGAAATGAGCACAGAATGAAAACATTTGGAAAATTTTGAACATTTTTTTCACAAACCTTGTATCAGTCTAATGATAATAATTATTATTGCCACATATTTATTTTTAAGTAAGTTTTGTGGTAGGGTCGCAGTATATGTAGAGGGCGTGGTTTGGCCGTATAGGTTAAATTTTGCTTCCTACGGCCCTGATATGAAGTATATCCGGTGATATATATATAATTTTATATATAATATATAGCTAAATAGCAGAAAATTCCATTGTGATTTAGACACGATTGACCAGAAGTAGACATTCCATAAGTTAAATGTGAGGTATGGCTAAATAATTTACTTCCAATCACTCAAAAGGGGGGGGGGGGATTTGACTGAACCCCCCCTGGCTACGGGTATGAAAGGAGAGTATATTTTTCAACAGTGAACCTACTCATATGAATAATAAATCTCTCATCTCTAATGGTAATCTGCTACAAAAACTAATTCACAATTACTTGACCACTTGTGAGTGTATGGTGAAATACAATAACAACAATATAATAAGTCTAAACTCAAATGTACGACTAGATAATGCAGTAATAATCTGCTTATATCCACTTTTCAGAACACTTAGAAAACCAATGGGTAAAGTATCACCTCCATTGGATGACTATTTCATATTTCAATAGAGACTGTCTACATGCATACTTATTTTTTAAAGAGATAGTAAAAGTGTAAGTCTGAATAGTAAATTTCATTCTGATCTATTTCCTGCTCATTAGTAAAGTTACATTTCTAAATATTGATATAGCTATTGATCTATAGCTATATATTACTCATGGGAAACACAATGGTGTAGTATAATTGAGTTAAGACAGTAATGTGTGCTTTAAACCTCTTCTTACTGTGATATATGGCACATTAGTGCCAACTTTATATTATACAGGAAGAGACACAAGGAAGCAGTGGAGGCTCAAGCCCCCTACTTTTAGCTTCTTTATGGTGCACAACAATAAACGTTATCCCCCCCCCCCCCCCCCCCCACACACACACACTCCCACCTTCACATTTGGCTTGCTGTCTCTGCCTCTGTCAGGTTTAGTATATAGCAATAAAGAACCCATATCAATCATAGTTTACACAAATTTTATGTCATTTGCTATAATATTGTTCAAATACAAGTAATGCCAAATGTCCAAATACTAGTACATTAGAAAATAATATTTAAAAGGATAAGATATGTATTAATGAGTATCTAACAGTTCTGCTATAATGCACGAGATTGTACTATAGAGCTTATGTTTAAAAGATTTTGAATGAACATAATATTAGCAATAATGTCGTAGATTTTCATTGCTACTATATTTCTAGTAATACTCCTACTGGAAATATAGCCAGCTAATGAGCAAATGAAGTCGTATGCACATACAAACAATATAGGTCGAAATTTATTATTTAACTGTAATCAGGCTTTGATCTACAATCAATGTAGAAAATAATGGTGGATAATGTAGGAAGAGGTTAAATATCAAATTACAAAATGATCATAATAATGTAGCTAGCTACTAGCAGATCTAAATTAGTAATGAAATTTGTACTATCACATTTTAGCTTGCAATGTGTCATAAACATTTTAATATTGAGGCTAAGACTAACTTAGTATGCATGTGAATCAATTACTCTTGTACTGTCAGATCAACATTATGTTGCTTACAAGTTGCATAAATAGTTATTAACTTATTATGGTCATCCATAGCTAAAAAGCTATCTACCTTTATGGCATAATGTTCTATAATCTTATCATATTGTATGCAAGCACTATATAAATTTAGTCTTCAATATTCAGTAAAAAAATTTTCTGACCCTAAGATTAATATTGTCGTGAGCTTTCATAATAAAATTTTACTTGGTAGTTTTGTCCTATTACATGTACTCACAGTAACCAATACAATATTATATATAGAACAAATTTTATTACAGATGATTTTCTTACTTCAGGTGCAATGAGAAATGTTACAACTTGATAAATGGAACAGTCACGAGTTGAATGGTAAAACTTGAATACCACACCTTACAATTTAAATTACATAAAACTGCATCATTTAATAGTGTAAAGCATAATGATAATTATGAAACTGTGAGAAATAATTATACAGAAGTGCACCAGAAGCGAGCAGTGCACACTTAGATTGCATCCATTTTGCACACATGCAGGATGTGTCTTGTACTCTTACGCTGAACCCATCTGACTGCTTATGTGCTTCACATATGTCACATTGTTGCCATAATAATATCTAATTCCTTTTACAAATAATGTATTCATTGTAAAAGGCATGCATGACAATATTGTTTGTTGGCTTGGAATGATTGAAGTGGAGATGGACACATAGTTGTGGCTTGGTGAGTTTCTCTGTGTGTATCACCAGCATCAGTAAATCAGGATCAGGCATAGGTCAGTTATAGGCACAACTAACTCTCTGTCCAACTCCTTATTGTGTGTCCAGTTTGTTGTTGTTGTTGTTGTTGTTGTTGTTGTTGTTTGCATTATCTGCCCTTAGTCTTAACATCTCTTCACTTTCTGTTTGACATTTCTTTTAGATATGTGAGTGATGATTATAGCTGATGTGGCAAAAAGCCTTATTTACTTTTTTGATAACCTTATCTTTCCTAATGGTAGTACACCAATACAATAATATCTGATTATTGGTTATACATGTACATATAATTTTCTATACAATATAGCTCTAAAATATTAATGTGTAAGTCTTGCTATTGCAATAGCCTGGTAAGATTTTCTTAGAGTGATATCACGCTTTCACCTACAACTATTCTTCCTTCAAAAATAATTTCAGAAGAATTGTACTGGAAAACATTGTCTGCTACCCAGAGCACCAAAATGCTGTTGCCTGGGTAGCAGACAATCTTTTGTGTGTTCTCTGTAGAAAATTGCATTTGCAAACATGTCCACCAAAATTCAGCTACCAAAATTACTTTGAAATGATATTATTACAAATTAATTATAACTTATTTCAAGTGTACATAGGAATTTCTTATGATATTAGTTTGTGTGCAACTTATGAGCAAAGTGAATACATACAAGTATTTGTGTACAGCTTATGATATGCAAGCTGCACACATGCAAGAACAAAGAGTGCTGCATACTTGCTATATATCAGTGCTATAAATACAAGATCTGTAAATGTAGACAGCATATCTTCTGCACACCTGTGAATTGCACACATGCTGCATTGAAAGCAGCACACTAGTAGCATGCATACTGCATATATTGATTTCTGTAGGGGTAACATATTATATATATATTATTCATTTGATACAGGAGAATATCACGAGTCTGTTGGCTTAGTATTTACGCGAGTGCCGCAGGCACGAGCGTAAATACTGCCAATCAGACGAGTGATATTCTCGGGTATCCAATGGATAATAAATTTATTAGGTACTGCTCATGCACGAATACCTTGGTAACAAGAAATTTACCTAGGGGGACGTAATAACCCAACGTAATAACTATGAACACAGGTGATATGGAAAAATATTGCCCTAAGCCACATCCTGTTTACTTTAATGCATTTTCTATGTGGCAACAGTTATCAGGCTCTGTTCAGTACCTAATAAATCAGAATAATTAGTTTTATTAAAAATATGATTATGGCATGGTAATTGAAATAACTGCATAATACCATAACTCAGTCATTCTGGAATATAGAAGTGTGGCATTAATATTATTTTAAAAACCATACCAGTGAAAAGCTGAAATCAAGATTGTAGCCATCTACAAGTCACGACCTCATCACATTTTGTCCACCAGGCAACACTGAGGCAAAATTCCTGGGCAACACTGTGTTAGCAACAAAATGAGATGAGTAATGTGATATAATCAGAGTAGGGTGATTTTATATAATGAAAACTACATAAGATAATGATTAAATGATTGTCATTTCCTATAGAAATAAAAGGCAATTGTACCCTGAGAAATTTCACTCCATTTTGCCTCTTGTGGCGTAAGTGTATTTAATTAATCTTATACATCACTTTTTCAAAACTATTATAACTCTAATTAATTAGGTATTAGCTAGAGATTAACTGTATAATATTTCTACTTTCATATTTATAATGAATAATAATAAAAAATAATAATAATTTATTATTGTTATTATTATTATCGTTGTTATTATTTTCGTTATTATAATTATTACAATAACGAAAATAATAACAACGATTATAATAGCAATAATAATTAACAAGTGCTGCACTGACCCAATGTTACTTTCCTCTACCATTTGGTTTGTTGAATCAGTCAATTCTGTTTGTTTTTTGCATTTACTTTTTCTTGACCTAACACAAGTGACCATGGTGTATTATTCTATAAAATGTAATAATAATAATTTTTAATAATTATTATTATTATTATTATCATTGTTGTTAACATTATTATCATTATTTCTATTATTATTATTATTATTATTATTATTATTATTGTTAGTTATTTTATTATAACTATTTAGTTAAACATTGGTGGTTTAGCACAGCTCAGAGCAGTCTCAGTGTTCTCACTTTTGAACATCCTTAACCTAGCTAGTATTGGTAAAAGCTTGACTTTCAGGCACAATCCCAGCACAACCCTGTTAAATGCATGAGGACAATCTTAGAGACTACTAAATACGGGGAAGTCATCATTCAGTAGTTGTCATGGAACTACAGCAATATTACGCCATCAGTCATAACTTCATCAGCACAACATCTTTTTACAAACCCTCTATATAAGTTATACTAGGTGTTCAATCCTAACCATCACACCTAAAGTAGCCTTATAATTAGTGTCCCAGCAGAGAGGAGTGGCCGAAACTCTGGGAGTAAAACCAGCTGGAATAGTTGTGTCCAAATAATTCTACTCAATGCTTTTCTGGAGTTTGCATATTCAAACAATAATCTGTAATAATAGCTAAGCACAAACTTGTATCTTGTATTTCACCTGACACATGTGATACATACACATACAAACACTCACAGTTTATATGAATTTCGATAGCTCATTCCAATATCATTATTGATAAGTATACAATATGAAATTTGATATTATAGAAATATGCCGGTTTGCCAGACACTGAGACCAGTGGAGCATTCAGCCCCAAGACCTGGAAATTCTTAAAGTAGAGTCAGGAGAGAGACCAGGGAGGAGAAGACATCTTCATTCCTCTACCATAAAATTTTAGTAGCCGTTCAAAGTGGGAATGCCATTTCTATTTTAGGTGGGCACCCAGTTAATTAGAACTAGATTATTCATGTTATTATTATTCATTTAATTCATTTATTAATTCTTTTTATTTTAATTATTATTTTATTTTATTATCCTTTAGTATTTGTATAACCATTTGCCTTGCCAGGACTTTATTTTTATTGCCTATATCTACACTGCATATTGTGCTGTAGAACTTCCTACCAGTTGAATGGCTACAGTGATAGCTAGAGAGTTGTTTTTTTTCCATCATTATTGTTGTTATTGTTATTATTGTCGTAGGAGGTCTCATTATGTGGTAAAAAAAACTAAGTTAATTATCATTCTCAAGTCATTTGCACTTGCTGAATTATAATAAACTGCGCTATATGTATACACACTAATAATGAATTTACTATTGTCTGTAGACTTTATTCAATTCTTTATTACATTTTTTACTATAATTGTGGCTTCAGTTTTTGAGTACTCATCCCAAATACGTCACAATACAGTATTCCTCTTATGTAGATTTGGAGTAGTTTAGTAATAAAAATTTCAGAGTATAATAATTATGCCTTATTATACTCAATAATAGTTGCAAAAATATCAAAACATCTTCCTTATTTAATCCTGCTGGTGTTTAAATGTACTACATTTGCCCAAATAAAAAAGCTTTGATGTCTTTCACAACTTTTCAATGAATACTTTTAAACTTAACGTATAGTATGTTGCTATTAGTTATGATTAGAAGCACTTAAAACTTTTAAGAAGTGTGAGCATTGGAATCTTCTAGACAAAATAAATGCCAATAAAGTGTGAAGCAACGGGTGCTAAGAATCTGGTCAGGTAATTATGACATATCTAAGGCACAAACTCAACTGTATCATTCAGCTACTATCAATCAGATTGTGGTGACCACATAAGTGCTTGAGGTTTGCCACAGCATAAGGATGCTTGAAATTGACATCTCAGATCTTGTCTCACTCACTTACATACACATCATAAACTGTGTGCTCTCTCACTAAACTGTTCATACTCAGATAAAGACCCATAGCAATAAAATAAAGTAAATAGACTCTCCCATATTACTTGAGGATGGACGACCCTCGCCTGCTGCGACAGATGTAGCTACACAATTTGGATCACCCGCAGCTTTTTACTTAGGGGTGTGGCTTCATAGGCGAATGTGTATCCTGGGCAGGGCTTGCCACACAACCATGTGCAATTTTACTATTAATCTTACATATAAATGTCCTTTCCATCTTCCCATAAATGTTAATATTAT
>WLWD01002573.1_pt1 | contig 40615 bp, 30 predicted proteins | sample 6712731 | NCBI WGS metagenome assembly WLWD01 (sample SAMN12718690, study PRJNA576275) | sponge metagenome | isolation source: marine sponge | host: Mycale hentscheli | place: New Zealand: South Island, Marlborough, Capsize Point | collected 2014-11-01
TCGGGATCAAGCTCTGTAACATCCATATACATTATACTATCCTCATACCATACGATGTGTGTGCCGGAGGCTTGCAGTCGAACTTGCGCCCGTGCGTTTATTCCCACGGGCACGCCTCCGATCATGGCCACGTTGGGTCAAGGCGATCGAGGCGCAAGTGCCGTAGATCAGATCGCCGCCTCGCAGCTGCACTTGCTTAGCCATGCAGCTGCTTTTGTCCCAAGCGTAACACCTTCCGACTGCAGCCCGTCACGGAGTCCACCAGCTGGACTACCGGAGAAATCAACTTTACCTCCCCAGTCGCTCCCTTCACTTCGTTTCTGGGCTGGGGTGGGTGGGAGTTTCGTCCCTGGCGCTGTGCTCGCCAACAGATTCTCTCCCAGGTTGTACAGCGCCTTCCATGTTCGTCTCACTCTGTTTCCTAATGATGCCCCTCACACGAGGTCCCCCTTATATTCTAACTACCCGCATGCGCGGTTCCCCCCTTGTATGACCACTCCCCCCTTTTACCGCCGGTAACCTCGGCACGCTCCGCTGGACCTGCCATTACCTGAGGCTTGCAGTCGAACTTGCGCCCGTGCGTTTATTCCCACGGGCACGCCTCCGATCATGGCCACGTTGGGTCAAGGCGATCGAGGCGCAAGTGCCGTAGATCAGATCGCCGCCTCGCAGCTGCACTTGCTTAGCCATGCAGCTGCTTTTGTCCCACTAACGCCCCAACCTTGGCCACTCGGAGAGCCCCGACTGCTCCGACACCACACATCCCCACTCCATTACTTAGGTAGCTTGTGTCCACCCCCCCACTTACTGTATGTTATGTATGTACTACTATATACATAAATATCATTTCAATGCACGTAACCATAAAATAGAGATGACTAAGCCTCCCTGTGATGTCATGATGCCCCCCTCATTATGACTGGTGGCTGTTCCTTTTTTCTTTGGGCCTCTTCTGAGTGCCAGTCAGTTTCTTAGCAGAGGCCGCCTGCATCTCGCTCTCTGCTCTAATGTACCCTTTGTACTCCCTACTCCTCCATCTACCAAGAGCCTTGACTTCCTCGTCTGATGCCCCGTTCAAGGCCGCTGTCGTGGCCGCTCCAATTCTAAAGCTGTGTCCAGAAATGCCTTTATCGGACATTCCTTCCGACACCAGCGCTTTCTTAACTTCCTCCACGAACACTTTTCTAGTCAAGCCCCTGTTCCTTGCATCCACGAAAAATGGACCAGGGCCTGCCTTCCTGATCACCATAAAGTTCAGTAATGCCTTGACTGGACAAATCAGTCCCTCACCTCTCCCCAGCGTTACGAAGGCTCCCTTTCTCAGTCTATCTGTTTTCGACTCCTTGATCCTCACTCAAATCTTGCTTGGAGACTTAATGTCCTCCAACTCTACATCGTCCCATCCCAGGTGGGCCTTCGGGTCAAACTCCCCTTTCTCCGGGGCTAGTGCTTCTCCGGCCCTCAAACATCCGAAGAAGCATAAGCAGGCGGCTGCCCACAACATGACCCCTTTGTCACCTGCCTTCTCCCAGGCCACTTGCATGGCTTGCATGTGGTGCCATTTCACCGGGTCTCTCTGCAATGCTTCTTTGCTGTTAATTGCAGAATTTCTGGCGATTCCTTTTCTGATCTGCTCTAACTTCGCCATGTCTTTCCACATCGGGGCCGGCAGACCTGCCTTCACTTGCCCTTGCCTCAACCCAGCCAAGTGGTGCTTGATGGACCCAGCTTGCAATCCCTCGCAAGCGAGAGTCACCACATAGCCTGTGGCCTTTGCTTCTGTCACTGGCAAGGGCGCCTCCATCAATCCTGTGCACCACTCGGAGTACCTTTTCCACACCGCGTCGTACCTCTTCCTTGTGGTCTCGGCTAGTCCTTGGTCAAACAGAAACCTCGCAGTCTCGTCCACTCCTGCTCTGACCAGGAGAGGCTGGTCTCTGTTAACAGTTCCATCATGCCGTGTGGCACTTTCTCGGTCTCTGCTGCCGATACCTGCATGGTGGAGCGAGCCAGCTGAAGGTTGTCCCTCGACAAAGCATCCGCCACAACATTATCGACCCCTCTGTTGTGTTCTGCCACCACGTTCACCGGTACCGTTGCCTCTACGAAGGCCAAACATCTCATCAGGTGCATGGCTCTTTTCTCTTTGCATGACCCTGACCTGATGGTCGCTACTACAGCCATGTTATCACACCTGGCTTTGACTGTCCTGTCTTTCCAATATCTTCCCCACACCACTGCCGCCACTACTATGGGCAGCATTTCCTTGGGCATGATATTCCATTCTCTGACGGTCTCTAACTCGCTCCATCTCAGTTGGAACCACTTCTCATTCCATGTTGCTCCGCATCCCCACGTCCCAGATGCATCTGACAACATCACTTCTTGGGGCACTTCCCGTGCAGCAATAGATTTCATGAGAGACGTACCATTCCAGTTTATCCCAAACTGGTACCACCAATCCAGGTCTGCCCTGGCTTCCACATTTAGTCTCACTCTCCTGTCGTCTCTATCCACTGATGTCATCAGATTCTGCAATCGCCGTTTAAAAGCCCTACCGGCTCTCACGGCCTTGCATGCATGGTTGAGGGACCCTACAATAGACTCCAGGTCTCTCCTCCTGCAACTCTTCATGCCCTTCCATTTCTTTAGGATGCTGCGCAATTCATCCAGCTTGTTTTGCGGCAGCCTCACCTCCATCTTTGCCGTATCAATCTCTATTCCTAAAAAGGTTATTACCTCACTAGGTCCCTCCTCTTTGCTTTCATCCAATGGCACGCCCAATTGCTGGCACGTCTCCTTGAACACCTTCATAGCCTTTGCACATTCTCCTGTGTCCTTCTTTCCTACCGCCACAAAGTCGTCCACGTAGTGACGTAACCATGTGGCCCCTTTCTCAGTCGCGATCCACTGAATCGCGTCCCCTAGCGCCGTGAATATCAGCGGTGCCGATCTTAGTCCAAAGGGAAGTGCTCCGTCTATGAGTGCCTCCCCTTCCCATTCCATCCCTAGCAACCATCTGTCTCTAGGGTGCACTGGCACGTTCCTGTAAGCCGTTTTCACATCGGCTTTCGCTATTTCGGCTCCTTCACCCAATGCCAGCACCCTTTCCACCACATCGTCCACTGACGTGTATGCCACACTTGCCAGTTCTCTGGCTATTCCATCATTTACACTACCCCCATCGGGTGACGACAGATTCACTATTAGCTGCCACTTTCCCGGCTTCCCTTTCTTAGGGATGACTCCGAACGGTGAACACTGGATGTCCTCTTTTGAGCTTTTGCTCACTCTCCACACCCTGTTAGCTCGTTCCTCCGCCTCAAGGTAGTTGCTGATCACCTCCCTATGCTGGGAGGCCTCGTACATTGCCCCCTTTCGCTGTCTCAGTACCACACTACTTTGGTCGTGACCCAGGCGAAAGCCTTCACGAATTCCTCTAATTAGGAACTCTACCCACTCCTTGTCCGGGTGGCCTCTCAGTTCCATTTCCCACTCATGCCACTTCAGAGGCGTGACCACTTTGTCCGCTCCAGGGACCACTCTACTCCTTGGTCCTTCGGACACTCTTTCCAGTTCCACCAACTGTTTTGTGAAACGGTACTCTACAAAAGCACACCACATATTTTCTTTTCAGCTTTTGCCTCATGTTTCACCCCCAATACCTGTGTGTCTGCCCTCGTGCGTCCACCCTCCTTCCCCCTTTTGCCCCTATGTTCTAGTGTGTGAGTTCCCTAAGGCCCGAGTATTTACGCTTTATTCCAGCCCTGCCTAATTCACTTTCCGCCTCCCGCTACCTCAGCTCTCATTCTCCCCTGCCTGCTAATGCCTACCCATCTGGCCAACCGCCCAAAGAACTAGGTGTCCCAGGTCTCCTATGCTAACCCCTACCCCTCCCTTATTTCCTAACCAATGACACCCATGTGAACCTGTGTATATATATATATATAATCTTTTTTTTTTTATTCGTTTGCAATGTGACCAAGTGACCATGACAGATGATCCGTGCCATTTCGATCAGATTAAGTTTGACTCAAGTCAAACTCCTTTCTCCCGTCCTGCACTGCGACACTGGATGATCAGCTCCACAGCTGGAACATATGTGTGCAAATCTGCACTGTGCGCCAAACATGCACGATCCATTGGCTCGATTAAACCTGAAACAGGCCGCCTTTCTCTTTTGGTCTCCTTTTCTCTGGGATGGCCCTCCTCCGCCACTCGCCAGCTTTCCTTCGCTTTTTATGTTTGGTGAGTTATATATAATGTCGAACAACAAGGTCACTCGCTCTTCATCCCATTTTGCCGTCTTTCCTGCCGCCTCCTGGCGGAACCTTCTATCATATTTGACCACATGAACCCAATGATGGCGTCTAGCCAATTTGAAAATTATCTCTCGGTAGGCCGTTAACGGCTCCCACATCTCTGGCTTCTCTCTCGCCCAGGCCACCTGGAAGAGGGAAAAACATGTGCTCCACCATGATAGGTCGGGCACCTCCTTCCACCCCTTCTTCTTATGGTTCGGGTTAGCCTGCCCTCCTTCCATGGTGTCATTTTGCCATGGCTTCCATTCTCCGTCACTTGGTCCCTCTTCCAAGACAGGGAACCAGGCAAAATCCACGAAGGACCCTTCCTGGATCAACTCCACTATCTTGCCTGGCAGTGGAGGTAGGTTACTCACTACATGCACCACTTTTGGTGCTTTTTTCCCTTCCTTCTTCCCTGCCACTGAACCCTTCACACTGTCGAGAAACTTTTGGAGAAGTGGGCCTGGCTGCTCACTCTCACACTCCTCCATAGTCTTGGCCCCGCCTTCTTTGGCCTTTTCCGCCAACTTGGCGATCTCATCTACAGACACAGATCGACAGGTATGTACAGACATGTACTTTACATGCTGCCCCTCGATCCCTCCAGTGTCTTTCTCACTCTTTTTTTTTTTTTTTTTTTTTCTTTCCGTGTCCTCCACGGCCCCCTTTCTCTTCGACACCCAATCGAGCCCGCATGACCTTTTCCATGCCTCTTTTCTCGATTCTTTTTGTGTCTCTCAGCTAGCACGCCTTTTCGTGCCTTTCTCCTCGGATTGAGCTACATGCTATTCACATGCCTCCTTCTCAATCCACTCCTTGCACGCCTTTCGTGCCTTCCCCCACTCCCTCCCCCCATTTCCTATCTACCCAACCCTCTGATCGAGCCTACATGCTCTATTCATGCCTCTTTCTCAATCCTCCTTTGTCTCTCTCTTTGCACGTTTTCCGTGCCTTCCCCTACTCCCTCCCCTAGTGTTCATGCTGCCTTCAATTGCCCCTACACAGTCTTTCTTGTGCTACTTTCCCCCATCCTCTTTTCCTATATCTTTGCACAGACTTGTGCTATTCCCCTTCTCCCCTCCCTTTCCACCCCCCCGATTTAGCCCGATTAGTCACCCTGTACAGTTCTTACTACCACGGTCACCACAGCTGCCCAACTTACAGCTGCCCAATTCTCATCCCCAGTCCACTCATAGCTGCCTGCCCCTTTTTTTTTTTTTTTACATTCACTGCTCGCCCACTGGACGCCCTTACAAAGCCCCCTGAGCTCAGTTTGTCACGCACTATGTGCGGAGGTGAGTGTCAGGAACGTTTGTACCAGCCTTCCAGTATGCTACCACGTCCCTGACTAACTGTGACACTGTTTTCCCTCACCCCCCTTTATCTCCACGCCCCCTTTATCGGGGATCTCACCCACTTATCTCCGCCCCTAACCTTAAATTTCACCGTACCATTAGCAGGTGCTTCCTCTGATGCAGCACTGCCAGTCCTCTTTTCAATTTCTGCCAATCTCGCTGACAGGGTCATGATCGCTTGCTGTTGCAACTGCAGCTGCTTCTCCTGATCCAGTGTATCATCTGCACCGCCCTTGTTCACTACAACCTCCTCACGCTCCACTCTCCTTCTCTTAGGAGCCACTGAAGTTTCGTCCCTGGCGCTGTGCTCGCCAACAGATTCTCTCCCAGGTTGTACAGCGCCTTCCATGTTCGTCTCACTCTGTTTCCTAATGATGCCCCTCACACGAGGTCCCCCTTATATTCTAATTCCCCCCCTTGTATGACCACTCCCCCCTTTTACCGCCGGTAACCTCGGCACGCTCCGCTGGACCTGCCGATACCCAATTTTGGGGGGACCCATATTTACCTGACACCGGCACTCCGTATCCCCCCATAAAACGGCGAAGTTTTGAAATTAAGTCTGGAAAAGGGTCTTCAATGCCATAGTAACCTGTCGAATCAACTTTTTGTGTCTTGAAAACAAGCGTTTTAGCAGGAATTTTCTCATACTTTGGAGCTTAAGTATAAAGTAAGGTTTGCTTAATGCTGCAGTTTCAGAATAAACTGGAGTCAAGCATAAATAGCCTTGTTTTAGGAGGAAAAAAATTCCCCGCGCGCGCGTTTAAAGAGCATACGTACCATCCATACATACATACATATATATAACATATACCCGATTTTGCATTATCCACCCCTAATACTGTCTCGCTCGCCAATAAACGAACATCCCCGATTTTTTCATTTTTACCCCTGTAAGTGTCTCGCTCGCTACGCTCGCTCGCCAATAATTCGAAAGACGTTATGTGCAGAACGGCTGACCCCCCTCACCTGTGACCTCACGCGATGTCTTTGCGCGCGCTCTTGTTGCTAGCTTTCACCTTCGACCTTTGTGGAAAGTTGTCCTTGGTGACCCTGCAAGATTGATTTAGGAGGTGGTTCGTTTAGTTGGTTGCTCGTTGTTGGCTAGGCTGCATTTGTGCTACCTGTGAGTGATGATAAATTAGGAGAAGAGGACTGCAACCGCAGGAATTAGCAAATAGCACTCGTAAAGCAATTGAAAGTACAGGTTACCCGTGCTATCACTCGCTAATAGTAGGCCATCTTTTTTTGTAATCATTTGCACTTGTAGCTACACTGTATCAGTCACTCACTATCTTTGTATTTCAGGATTAGATTCCTCTGGAATTTCGGTTTCAGCCTATGGCTCCTCTTAAAATGTTGAAAATTTTCCGTCAAATATGGGTTGAGCTTCTGTGGTACAGAATGACATTGTCTCCAACTAGAATCTCTCCAACTGTACGTTTCCAAGGTTAATACTGCATTATTTCACTTAGCTACTGTGGTATTTCACTTAGTTTCCACTTAGTTACCGTGCTATTTCACTTAGTTACGTGCTATTTCACTTAGTTACACACTATTTCACTTTCTCTGTGCGACTTCAATAAGAGTGATTTTCCCACACGTACTATTAAATTTAGAAATTGTTGTGACAATACGCCATCTGACAAGGAATAGTCTGAGAAATCATTAACATGAACAAACTCAAAGCCTGTTTCATTTTGGTTTTCTTCATATACATGTTCCATATCATTGTCAGGAGTGGCAGTAAACACTCGGCCACTGTAACTAATGAAATTCCCCCACCCGCCACCTCCCTAGTACTTTAGTGAGATTGTGTTGTTGTTTTTTCCCATTAGTGTACTGGCAATTTTTAGTTAACAGCTTGGTATACATGATGACAGTGGCTAAGGTGTAAGGCTAAGTAGGAAAAATAAATAATACAAAAAAAAAAAGAGTGGGGGGAAATTTTTATTCTAAGTCTTGACACAGAATTACATCTTATAAGGTGTATTGCATGATTAACTTTTTAATGTCGATTGCCCCCCCATTCACATTGTCTAACTTAGCTCCCCCTTGGGTGACAAGCCGGAAGAGCCCTAATGATGATAGGGATAATAGAGTGTTGAACTTGTCTACAATCAGTATGGGTCATGAGATCCTCAGAAGTGTGTCTAAGAGTTGGCCAGAGATATATTTATCGTATTGACAGTGGTTAGTGTGCAGCAGTTCAATATGATGGGATTTCTTGGATAATATTTGTTTGACTAGGTATAAACATACTTGATTATTAAAGTTCAATGTTTGTTTTTTTAATAGCAGCCTAAATGTTTGATTAATAAAAACATTTAGGTATGACTAGTGGTTTGAACTTTAATAATCAAGTATGAATATGATGGGATGGAAGTCAACGGCTTCTATATCGATATCTGAACACTGCTGATGTCTTTTATAATAGGCCTTCACTATCTATATAGAAATTTGTAAGTACTGTAAGTTGCTGCAGCCAACAACTCCACCTTAGTTCTCAATATATCTTGTCGAAGCATTTATTTGAAGTGAGAATTCATATCAGGTGGATTTATTGAAGTTAAATGGGGAACAAAAACAATTGCGGCCGCATTAATGCAGCCACGGAAGTCGATCACTTTAAAGAATCATAAAAAATACAATATGTGACATACGGTAATCAAAAGACGTCTAAAAGACTGCTCATTCTGACAATGGCAAAAACTTTCTTTTGCTATGTAACCTTTACCAATTTTTTGTACCATTCGATCAGGAGTTTACGGCTTCTTATTTTACAACCTTTGAGGTTATTAAAAGCTTCTGGCGAATTTAGCCATGTTAGAGAAGAAGAAAGTAAGGACAGATAGTTAGCTACCTGTACAGCCGTTTTCCTTAGGGTTAGAACTGTAGAAAGTAATGATGGAGCCTCAGGGAAGCCAGTATAATCAAGCAGTACTAAGTCCAGTAGCAATAGATGTCTACCTAATACAGGTATTAGTAGGAAGGGGTGATGAATCTGTCATGATAGAAAGAGTGCTAGGAGTGTGAGAGCAGCAAGCAAGAGAAGGTTTGATTCGGTTTATTTGAATGTTAGAAGTGAATGTCATACTATTCTGTGTTGAAACAAAGTTGGGTTTTTTCTATAGCCTTACTTTATACATTAAAATAGGATGGGAAGAGAAATGTATTTTATTTTATCACTTTTAAAAAGTCACTGATGAAGGCTACATGGAGCCGAAACATTTGAACTATTATTACAGATACTACAGAAATTAAAAATAAATATATTATTTTAGTATGAAGCTGTATATTTTCATGTAGTAATAATGAATCTTTATGTAATACTTAATTAAGTTATTTTACCATCACTTCATCCTTGGTCGTAACTTGTGATACCTAAATTTTTAATCAGTGAATGAGTATTGATCAAAACTGAATCCTGTCATTCATTAGTAGTGTATGCCAGTGTGTGCAACTAGTTTCCTGTGTAGGAATGTTTCTTCTATAATATATAGAACTGACGTTTCTTCCCTGTCACTAACCTCTAAAATTAATGTTGTTGTGGTTTTTTACCACACTGTCTTGACCATTCTATTTTTGCATTATACTACAGTATGTGTTCATGCATGCCTCTACCTCTTGTTGTGTTACAACTGACTCCAATCTAGAGATCCAGAACCGCCGTGTTTTTTAAGAGACTATACCTCTCAGCTAGAGTTTGATAAACTGTTTCTAACAATTTCTTGGTGGGATCAGCTTGCAGAGTATAAGTTGAATTTCATGATTACATTTATTCACTTCAATGTGTTTTCTTTTTCTATTGCTTTTCCTTGTAGTGGGATGGAGTGGGTGAAGCTGCTTTTCGATGTCTCTGACTTAGACTAGCTGTGAATGATGGTTCAAGAAGTGTCAAAATTTGATCATAGAGTTACCTGACATTGCTGAAGTGATGGCAAGGTGAGTGTTCTCTAGAGTGTGTTTGTAATAAGGAAGTGTTGATTCCAATAGGTCTACATTGCTAGAAGGTATCACCAGCACTCGGAGCAATTAGTGGCTATGGCTAGCTTGTTGTGGTCACCTAGGACAAAAGTGTGTGTGTTTGTGTCAATAAATACACATGTAAATATGTATGTCAAGTAATGTAATCAGATGTTGATAATCTTAGTGATCTGAATGCTAGTCCGTACTCTGGCAAGTTTCTGAAGGCTGATCTTATGCACTATAACCTGTGATTTCCCCCTAAGTGAATTTGTGCCTCCCAAAAATTGCCGATTTAATTCCTGGGGAACACTATTGCAGTAACAAGGAGTGACTAATGCAGTAACATTAACACATGATTCTGTAACTGTTCTGTTGGGAAGATGTCTATTATTTCAGCTAACTTTATTCTGTGTAATCTATGACCTTCAGTGGCATTGGCATCAGCTGTGTCTAGTTCAGTTCTAGTTAGGAGGTTATACCTCCATGTATTCTACATAAAAATGAGTCTATATGTAGGATAACAAGTTCTGTTCTGTTAGTCAGTTTTGTCATTTAGTTGTTATGAGTTTCATATCACTAAATTACCAGCTGTAGCTGTACCAAGTAGAACGCTTGGTTTCCCTCAGTTGAAACATCTCTCCAGTCTGCAGAACGTTTTAGTTATTTTAGAACCTTTTAGAGGAGCCCTGCAGTGGCAGTCAAGTGTGGGCACATCTGAACAATTTTTCACATTTTATCCATCTGTGTCTCTGGCTTGTAGTTTATAAGCACATTATTTATTCCTGACAGGCTTTAGGATCTATTTTGATCACGTCATATTTAATCTCGCTTTACTGGACCCTTTATCTACTGCTATGCGGCAGGTAGGCTGACATTAAGTAGTTTGTTCAGTTCCCCTCACTAATTGGGAAGACCACAAACAATAGATGACATAATAAGGTGGTATATCCTGTGACGTAAGACTGCTCTAACTTTTTGTGTGTGTTGTATTTCTATGGCTGACTGAGTTGAATAATTCATGTGCCATGAAATATCTTAGTGGTTATTCAATCATTCTCGGCTGAAATAATTATTGGCTGTTAGAACGAGAAAAATTTGCTATTATCTTAGTGGTTTTACCCACACTAATTAAGCCCACCATCACATCACCCGGGTCGGCAGAGGACCTGCAAATACTGCGATCATTCGCTAAGCGATCACGTGTGGGGTGTCACATGAGGAGCAATGGCACCCGGGCACAAGTATATTAGTCCTGATAGCCACTGTTCTCAGTGCTTGTAGCCTAAGCCTAGTAGCTACCTGTTACTTCCTTGCCAGAATGGCTGGTTCACCCGGCACTATTAGCTCTCTAAGGATGGCTGCTCATCAGTGGTGGTATTATTTAAATAGTAAGGGGCTGGAGATATACACTACTGTACTCTGTGTAATTAGCTTTCTGTAGGTCAGGTTGGATTAATAGGATCTAAATCATCAATCAGTGGCCTTCATTGATGCAATCAGCTGAAAATTGGAGTTCTATGGCTCGATAATACATGGGCATGCTGCTGGTCCATTTGCCTTGCTTAACTAGTACAGTTATGTTAAGAGTTGGACTCTAGTTCTAATGCTGTTACTCTACCCAACAGTTGCAATCTCTAAATCACGAAATCATGCTGCCAACCCTCGTTATGATCAGGCGTAGGCCTTCGTTACAGGTGTAGGGTGCATTGCCGGCTCCCACTCTTCTTATTCGAACCTTCATGCAAAAATTTATGATCATCATTGTCCATTGCATGTTAGTAACTATGTGCAGTATTTAGTAATGGCCGTATTGCCAAGATTGGCTCTGTCAAAGTGATCAGTATTCTCGAAATCTTGGAAACTCCTGAAACAGTCAGGTTGCATGCTGTAATTGATATTTATGCTGACATGAGAGTGTTACATGAGAAGGGAGGCGGAGCAAATAGGGGTTACATAATGAGAGAGATTAGAGAATGAACTGTAGTGCTGGATGTGTCTTGGGACTCATAAGCCACACTACACTATTGCCAGTGTGGCATTATAGAGCGCATGGGTAGGCGGTTCTAGTACATATAGTTAGATTTCCACCAAATAAAGGTGTGATGGTCTGTCCGGGGCCCCTTTGAAAGTGTCTATGCAGAGCACGCTGCCCTTCACTCTATTTATTCTCACACTATCACAGTCGCTGCCTGTCTATTATCACACGATCAGGCTCTCTGCCTGTCTATTCTCTCACTCTCGCTGCATGTCTATTCTCACACGATCAGGCTCTCTGCCTGTCTATTCTCTCACTCTCGCTGCATGTCTATTCTCACACGATCAGGCTCTCTGCCTGTCTATTCTCTCACTCTCGCTGCATGTCTATTTTCTTACTCTCAGGCTAACTGCCTATGTATTCCGCACTATCAGGCTCACGGCCGTCTATTCTCTCACTGTTAGGCTCGCCGCCTGTCTAGTCTTACACTATCAGGCTCATATTCTCTCACTATCAGGTATACTGCATATCTACTCTCATTCGCATCACTCTCACTCAGGCTCGCTGCCTGTCCATTCTCACACTATCAGGCTTCTGCCTGTCTATTCTCACTCTCACTCAGGCTCGCTGCCTGTCTATTCTCTCACTCAGGCTTGCTCTGTCTATTCTCACACTAGCAGACTCACCGCCTACCTATTCTCACACTATCAGACTCACTGCCATCCATTCTCACTCGTAGGCTTGCTGTCTACTATTCTCTCACTCTCACTCAGGCTCGCTGCCTGTCTATTCTCACACTATCAGGCTTGCTGCCTGTCTATTCTCACACCAGCAGACTCACCGCCTACCTATTCTCACACTATCAGACTCACTGCCATCCATTCTCACTCGCAGGCTTGCTGTCTATCTATTCTCTCACTCTCACTCAGGCTCGCTGCCTGTCTATTCTCACACTATCAGGCTTCTGCCTATCTGTTCTCACACCATCTGGCTTGCTGCCTGTCTATTCTCACACCAGCAGACTCACTGCCTACCTCTTCTCACACTATCAGACTCACTGCCATCTATTCTCACTCCATCAGGCTCGCTGCCTATCTATTCTCACACTATCAGGCTTGCTGTCATCTATTCTCTATCTATTCTCACACTCAACTCTCTATCTATTCTCACACTCAAGTTACTGTCTATCTGTTTTCACACCCAATGCTATTAAGGCATTCTTGCTCTCTAGCTCACCAATGTATTCGTGCACTCTCGGGCTCACTGCCTATGTATTCTCGTACTCAAACTAGCCACCTATCTAGTCCCACACCCGGATATCTAGTTCCAACTATCAGGTTCGCCGCCTATCTCGCACTCGTGTGCTGCCTTGCCACAGCCAGACTCACCACTGGTGTATTATCATGCTTGAGTATTGTTCTTGTTCTTACCCATCCTCACACTCAGACTTGCTGCCTATCTAGTTGCACATCGTCATACTCTATCTGTGCACTCTCAGACTCACTGCCATCCAATCTTGCACTATCAGACTTGCCTACCTAATCTTGCACTGACGCCCAGGGCCTATCTATTCTTGCATACACTATCAGGCTTGCTGCCTATGTTTTCTTAAGCTTGCTCCTTAGGTATTCTCAGGCTCACTACCTATGTATTCTCAGGCTGCCTATCTATTCTCAGGCTCACTGCCTATGTATGTATTCTCAGGCTCACTGCCTATGCTAGTCTCAGGCTCACTGCCTATGTATTCTCAGGCTCACTGCCTATGTATTCTCAGGCTCACTGCCTATGCCTATTCTCAGGTCACTGCCTATGTATTCTCAGGCTCACTGCCTATGTATTCTCAGGCTCACTGCCTATGTATTCAGGCTCACTGGCTCTCAGGCTGCCTATGTATTCTCAGGCTCACTGCCTATGTATTCTCAGGCTCACTGCCTATGTATTCTCAGGCTCACTGCCTATGTAGTCTCAGGTTCACTGCCTATGTATTCTCAGGCTCACTGCCTATGTATTCTCAGGCTCACTGCCTATGTAGTCTCAGGCTCACCGCCTATGTATTCTCAGGCTCACCACCGCCTATGTATTCTCAGGCTCACTGGCTAGGTATTCTCAGGCTCATTGCCTATGTATTCTCTAATTTAATATTAGAATTCCACCATGTGTTAAAAATGTTACTGCAAACATGTCTTGTATCTATATCAGAAAGGCCAATCTTCCTGTAGCACATTGCCCATTTTTGTGAAATAACATGTAATGTACGTGTATTACATTGAGCGACCAATAGTTTAGTTACATGTATTACAAGTGCATATACATGTAGTATTCTTCAAAATACTTATGTAAAGATGGTTCTGATGTTTTGTACTGCTTAAAAAATTTAGTAGAATCTTTTACAATCTATCTTTATTTCGCTCTCTGTTAAATTCTCAGGATTATCTCAAACTGCAAGAAATTATTTGCTCACATGATTACGACGTGACGATAGGGGGACCTTTTCCACAACAGTTAGTACCCTATGTGAAGCCAACAGCTTCATGTTTTCTCAAACTTTCATGTTTTCTCTGACTTCCAGAACAACTATAACATTACATTTTATTTCATCATTAGTATTCATGCATGCTTATTTGTTCTTATTTTCGTGTACCGTCGATCGTCGTGCATCGTCGATGTTCCATTTTTTGTTTATATTTATCACCTAGAACACTGTCATTGACTGTTCTTACTGGAACTCTGACGCTACCATACCCGCTAGTGGGTCTTCACTGCACTAGTTACTCTGTTTCTGCTTGGTGTAGTGCGTGTCAATAGACTACGCTGGGATCAAGTCCTCAACTTGCTGGATAGTCCCTCTTGTATGTGCACACTGAGGGCTAATAATAATAGTAACAAATTATAAAGATTTTGTGTGTTAATATTAACTTATGTTCTTCGTATTCATCAATCACCAGCGTTATTTCATTTAAAATCATATATAAATTTTTGTTATTTTGAATGTAAATTCAATACAGACCACTGTGTGTAAGTATTGCTGATACGTTTGTAGTTGGGATTTAGTTTGTATTGCAAGTAGGCATTGATCTTTAGAAGGATCCACAACACCTTGTGTATTGTATATCAGATATGATTGCAATCTTCACTTTGAATCTCTCTAGTGAGAATGTTCGCAGATTCTTCATCATCAGTGATGTGTTCCACCTCAGTTTATTTATCTTATTATAACAATCTTGTTTCAATACTCTATACTTGTACACTCAAACCTCTCTTATCCGGACAGTCTGGGACCAAGGGGTGTCCGTAACTAAGAAATGGCCGTAACTCAGAAATACTTAATTTATTCGCGCGTATACAATTAATTATTTGATAATTATGCTATTACTTAAAATTAACAAAAACACCTGTAAATACATGAATCAATTTATTTAAAATAGGAAGTGATTTTAGTTTGCTTCATAGATTTCAAGCGACGCTGAGCTGCATCATCTCTCCAACTTTTTACCAGCGTAAGATGTGCAGGGTGTGTGTTGCCTATGGATTCCAACCACTCCAAAGCAGTATCGAAAGCAGCACAAGCTTGCGATGGAGTAACTGCATTGAAGAAGCTTCATCTTCATTTTCGGACTCAGATTCTTCTCTCTCTTGCAACACATCATGTCCAAATATCATTCACTGTAGATTTTGGAACACCAAACTGTCCAGACACTGCCTCACTGACTTCCCTTTCTTAACTTCTGATATTATCTCCAGCTTTCTTTCTAGAGTCGTTTAGTTACCGCGACCTTGCCTCCCACCACCGCTGGTCGTTGAGTTCTTAGAAGAACTAGCAGCCCCACTGCCTTTCAAAGAGTTTTGAGAAGAACTAGCAGCGATGCCGGTCAACGAGTTCTGAGAAGAACTAGCGGTAGACGCACTAACTGCAAGTTGATTTCACCGCTCCATCTCCGCACACAACGTTACGATCGAATAATACACTCGAAGTGCAACGCGCGAAATATTTTCCCGATTTTATTCGTTTAATTTGGTAGCTTTCCGACTACACTGACGATCCGTACGCTGTCAATAATTTTAGTTGGTGTCCGGTAGACAGAGGTGTCCGTAACTTAGACGAACGGATAAGAGAGGTTCGAGTGTATTACATATGCCAGTGAATTGTTTTATTTACCCCGCCCTTATAATTGTTATATATTTTTTGGTTAAAATGGCCCGGCTCCCCCCTTCCCCAATTCACGCGCCTGAAAATATTTAACAATTTACACCCACACTAATTGAACCACAATTAACCACTTGCTGACTAAGCAAGAACAAACTGCTCAATGTCAGTCTACCAGACCCTTTTCCCGTGCAGCGATTGGTAAAGGCTCTGGGTACGCGAGACTACTTAGAGCCCACCCATACCAAATCATCTTCCTACACCACCGTTTGCATTGCTCTTAAATTTACTACTTTTGCATGTTTGTAACAAGAGGAGTCCATCTGAATACTGACTGGCAAGCAACACCCCATTTTTGTAATTAGAGCAAAGTTTAGTGAAGCCATCCAACATTTTGATGCCATTTGTACAGGATCCTAATAGATATGAGCACAATGTTGCAATCATAAGCTGGTACTCTCTGTATCACATGCACATACATGAACAACTGTGGCATGTAAAATCATTGAGAAATGATAGTTTCAATTATTACACATTATTGTATCAGCCCTTGAGTAAATTGTAGAGCTTTTGCTGCTATGTCTGTACAAATTAAAGTTTTTCTTGTGGGGCTCGTCACACCTGTTTCCTCATGTACAAACGCATATATTGTATACACTTACACATGTACATGTGTGTAGTATATAAAGTGCCATTGTGGTCTCTTTCATTCATCTTAGTAAGAGGTACTTTCTTGCTTTTTTTTGAGGACAACTAAACTGATCACTGACACTGTCATAATCCAACTCTTTAAGAGTTTCTTCATACTGGAAATTTACAGTATTTTATTTTTATGGAATAGTTCATCAGTATTTTGTCAATGGCATTGGGAATGTTATACTAGCTTACACTTACAAGCAGACTGCATTTTCAGAATAAAGTTGACTAACATAGTACTCAAGGTTTCTTCAGTTAGTGACCTCTTAATACTGCCTTGAGTCATCACGTCGATCGTACTTAAGTTGTATTTAACTAGTAATACAATGCTACCATTTACAAATTGGGGTGGGGAAGGGAGGTGGGGGAGGGGGAAGGGAGGAGGAGGCGAGTGAGATGCATGGACGCAGGAAAAGTGCTTGTATGTTGCTACATGATTGTCCTACTAGATACATACATATGTAGTTTGCTCCATTCACTTTATGGAGTTGTGGTCTGTCGACTTAAGAATATGTGTCACCAGTATAACATTTACTTCAACTTTTAGAATGAGCAGCCACGCCCAAAATTGAAGCCACACCCTTTGATTGTTGTGTGAACAAGTATTATAATTATAAAACTACAGTTGCAAAATATTGACGTGATACCTACAGCTATTTTTCCATAGCATGATTGAGGTGCTGCTTGGGGTGGGTCTGTCGGCACACAAATGGTCACCCCCGCAGCAATGGTCAGCCCTGGTCAGCCCCGCAGCGACGGTCAGCCATATGCGCATGCGCACGTGCTTAAGGTTCAAAGTTCATTTGGTCAGCCGCCACCCGGTTCACGAACTTTTTCCCCGCACTGGTACGGGAAACAAAATGGAACTTCTCCCGCACATATGCGGGCAAAAAGTTCCGATGCTCCGTACACTGCCCACTGACCTCTGGTGACCTATGCCTTGCAACCCCATATTACACTCACCATAGCTAGCTAGTATGGCTACGTTTAGAAAAGGGAATCTTCCAGTTTTTTAAATTACTCGGCGTTCTACTCGGGGCCCCAAAACAATTAATTCGATACACCAGGGTGCTACTACTCGAGGAAGCTATGAAGACCATAATTCCAGTGTGTCGTGTGTTCCTGGACTTCTAGACATGGCTCCCAACTGTGGAAACCACAATTCCAGCCTATCATGTATTCCTGAACTTCCAGACATGACTCCCAACTTGATGGATGTTGTGGAACCCACAGAGCATGAGATTCACTGCCAGTCTTTAGTTTCTGGCTGGAAAGATATCAGAGAATGTGTCCAGGCTGTAGTGACTGAGAATGCTGCTCTTTCAGAGGGGCAAGTGTGTATATTCTGTGGGAAACTGGCATCTTTGCGTTGCCAGCAATGTGGACCACTTGGCTTTTTCTGTTCTCAGTGCTTCACCAAGGTTCATGATGAAATTAATCTATTTCATGTGGCTGATAAGTGGGAGGTATGATAAGTACATACTACTTTCTATTACAGTAGGATAATTGTAGGTTATACCCTCTAAATGCAGCAGGCAACTAAAGTCACCCAACCCTTTACCTTCCTCAGTATGAAAAATAGCTGCCTATCAACTATCTAAAGCTGTGCTAAGTTAAGTATAAGTTGTAAGCTATTTTAACTATATGAGAACTCAAGCATTCAATAAATAATTACGGTAGTATTTATGTTAGCCTTACTCTTCGTAATTTAACGCTCTAGAATTAAAAAAACAACAACTTGAGCTGTGCTAATGTTGCCTTACGCCTAGTGACGTCCTTAAAAATGTTCAGTCACTTGGCAAGCCTATTTGATTAGTTTAGTGGAATATAAATTGAAATAGCAGTGGGTTGTTGTGGCAGAATGGTAAGTCCACCACTGAAAACTTGTGTTCGAATTTGTGGGTGGGTCCCTTTTTTTTTAGCCGTACACCCTCTCTCTTTTTTCTTTCTTTCTTTCTTTATATTCTTTCTACTCTTTTTCCTCTTTCCTTTTTCTCTTCTTTTTTTTCTTTCTTTCTCCTTTTTCTCTTTTTCCACTCTTTCTTTCACCTCTTTTTTTTACTGTCTTTCTTTCTGCTGTTTCTTTTCTCTCTCTTTCCTTCTTTCTCCTTTTTTCATGCATTTGGTCTTTTTCCCCTTTACTTTCTTGGTATTTTTTTTGTTTAATTTTTTCCTGACTTCTTTTCCTCTCTTCCTGCTGTTTTTAGTTTTTTTATTTATTTCTTTTCTCTCCCCTTTTTTCTTCTGCAAATACTGTTAAGAAGTCTTCAAGACTCATAAGTAATGTCCTTTTTTACTCGATATATGACTAGATAAAACCCCAATGCTAATTATCGTGAAGGTGCCTGGCAATTTTTTGTATCTGAATTGTGCTTTGTTTTAAAATTGCAGCTGAGATTTTTTAGGATGTAGCTAGCGCTCAGGATTGCACTGCTGGTGCTTTAGTTAGAAAAGGTAATAAAAAAACTAGATCAACTACAAAAATATTTGAACATACTGATAGATTTCCAATTGTTGCACGCCACAACAGGTTTCAACCTTGTACTAAAGGTTATGTAGCAAACTAGGAATAGTTGTTTGCTACTTTACTGTCATGTTAGCTTTGAAAGCTGGAGCTCACTTTTGAACTTGATGCTGTAACTGGTTGAGTTGAAGTCAAGAACTGACAAACCGATAGAAATTACCCGCAGTAAGGGCATGGTCTATTTGTCTGCTGTAATGCAGTCGAAGTGTTATGGAGAGGCTGAATTTTCTGAATGTGCACATGCTACTATTGAACTATTGGTGTCCTTGTGAATTATCAACAACAGCATTGATTTAGTCACTCATCTTGTCTTTCTTTTTTTTTCTTTTTCTTTTTTTTTGTAATAAAGTACTTTCTTGACCCCAATGTTTTGATTAATTGGGCAAGTGAGCGAAGCCCTTATCAGATGTTGTAAATTGTAATTTGTGATCAGTATGTCGTACATATGTATGTCAACTTCCCTTTGTCCCAGACGTATGTACCATGGTATTGATTTTTTCCCTGACAATAGGGAATGGGTCTTTAATCTTGCTCGCCCATTTGTGTGATTGTATATGATGCATATTAAGTGCAAGCCTGTCCAGTGATACATACTGAGAGAGGAGAAATGGCAAGTGCTATCATTTTTCTGTGTTGTAATTTTTACTCTAGGAAGGTCATTTTACACCAGTTTTTAGACCTGTTCATATTGATGTCAGGAAAGATCATCATTCTAGTTGTGAAAGCAAGCGGGAAGCAAGCGTTCAAGTTTTGGATGAATATGGTAATAATTAGTCATGAATATTTTTAATATTTATTTAGGTGAAGTACTTTTTTCCTTTCAGGGCTAGAGCATGAAGTCAAATTTGTGTGCTGTGAATGTGAAGCTTTAGCAATTACTCTTGCTCGGGCTAATTTGTGGCCGGCTACTCCAAAAAGTCCTCAGTTGGCTTTCACATTTGAGCTTCTTAATCTTATTGAAGGGCTGATGCTAGAATGTCAAGTGTCACTGAAAGACTTTTGGGAAGCTCTTAAATTTGTCTGTCCGCTAGTCATCGTCAATAGGAAAAAAGTTTATCCTGCCATAATCGATAGCTTTGAGGAATATAGGTATGCAAATCTTGTGTTTTGTATTGGTTACTTCTGACTACCTTGGCTGTTGTAGATATTTTAGGCACACTTTACGACACATGACACATATTTGTGAAAGCCTTGACGAAGGAAACAAATGTCCAGCTTGTCCTCAGGTGTCGTCACATGATGCAGAAGGCAAGAGCGCAATTCATGTCTAGAATGTATTCTCAGATTTGTTAGATTTTTTTATTTATTTATTTTATTTATTTATTTTTTTTTTATTAGAGAATGGTGCAGTCGGTAAATTTGTGTTTGCAATGGACGCTATTTTTGGGTTACCAAGGAAGAAATCTGCTGGGACTAGTGTTAGACCTCCACATTATCAGGGGTTATTCTTTGAGGATCAAGTGTTACTTGATCAGTTTGTGTCAGATAATGGGAGTAAGAGGTCTGGTGTTAAAGTTGATGTAAGTTCTATATAGTTCTATACAATAAAGTTACCACTGTATTCGGACATTTTTGCATAATCTAAATCACAAGTAAATTATAGGTGTACTAACTGCAATCAAAATATTGGTATCAGAACACATGGCCAGACGAGTTCGAAAGAAGGGTGTAAAATTTGTTATTGACATGATTTTAACCTCATCTACAGAATCTCGCTTCCAAACCCCCTCCCCACTTTCTTTGTGGTTAGATCCCAACTTACTGTTTGTTAATCTCTTGGAATTTTATAGGAATGTAATGATTTTGTGGCTGGGAGCATGCTGCGTAGTGCGAAAAGGTATAAAGCACTGGATGAAACTGGTGTGTTTGGGTATTGCTGTCGTCACGAATTCCCTCAAAAATTTATCAGTTTAAAGCATGGAGAACGGTATGTTGTAAATGTAACCAGTGTAAATAGTATACACCCACCAACTAGTGGACAATTTTTCCAAGGATTTAATATTTCCTATTGTTTTATACTCTGAATTTTATGTATAATATTGGAATGCTATATTTTCTACCAATATTATCTTGATTTATTCAATCACTAATTAGCTTAGACGTCTTGTCACCACCCCTCCCCCTCCTAAATATTAAAGTTTTTAAATAACATTGAAGTAATTTAGTCGCTAATCGGTTTATTAGGGGATTTGGGTGGGGGCAGTTACATTATGCGTCAAAAAAAGTTCCAGATTCTGTTCAGTATTACCGTCGTAAAATGGTAGTTTTTTACCGTATTAATTACCTTTATGTTCCGCACCATTTTTAATAAACAGCCAACACCGTTTACTAAAATGTTTAAAAAAAAGGTTAAGCTTTTCTGTGGATACGCTACTATTTTCTGGCTAAATCTTACCAGATCCGCACTTTGTAGTCCTTTTGCTCGCTACAGTTGGATCTACAGTAGTAAAAAAATGTAAGCCCATGATGGCTCTAACTTCTCAAAAACATTGGTAGCGTACGAGGGCTCTACTTACAATCCTCCGCGAAACGACTAAAAGTTTGACTGCTTCAATTTTTTAGCACAAAAGTGAAGTCTCAAAAGCTTGTAAACAAAAAATCGGAACGTTTTATTGAATAAATGTTGTTTTTTTTATTTCCTAAAAGCGGGACATACAATGAACAGGAAAGATTAATATGGTAACGCGGTTGAATGAAACAGCCATATTTTACCAAACAATATGCGTTTTTTTGTTTTGTTTCTTATTGTGCAATGGCTGTTCTACGGAACAAAGTGTAACTTTTATGATGCCTACTGTGTTCCCACCTTCAAACCCCTCCGGCACTCCCATATAACTATTTTCCACAAGTGTGTATAAGACTATATTCAAGAACCAATCTAAATTTAACTGGTATCTGATTTACTTTGTTTAGGTTAGTATATCCCCTTTGGATGTTGGACAGTATATCAACACTTCAAAAGACCAACATAGATGTCTTTGTTATGTACGACATAGCTTGTTCTTTAACGAAATATTTGAGGGTACGTTTAATACTGCTATTGTATTCAATGTCAATGATCATGCATTTGTTACATGTGCACAGAATGTTGGGAGAGACAATATTCTGGAGAAAGTTTCTATATGTTTGCCAACGTTTCACTCCTATGGCCACAAAGTGGCATGTCAGGTAAAGTTGCTGAACGGTTCATACATTGATGTTCACAGACTTATTGCATTCTAGCTCCACTATGGTCCCAAAAGATGTGAAGGTATTGGTTTGAGTGACGGAGAGACAATGGAACGATTGTGGTCTTATTTGAGGCAGTTTGGACGAATGACGAAAGAGATGAGACCATCTCATCGGGTGGATATCCTTTCTAGTGCTTTGGAGTACTATGGAATAAAAACAAAAAATAAACTTGGTAAATAATACACATCAGAAATTTTTTTTCTTTTGATGGCTGAATTAAATATTTTTGTATTATTTTGTCTTTGGACAATTGTGATGTGGGCATTTAATATGATGCAGCTTCTTTGCTCCTATTGCGTTGGGATAGAGCTTGCAAATCTAAAGCACTGGCAAAAGAATTGTTGAACGAACTGGTTCCGACATTTTTTCTTGGTAGGTGGGTTAATTTTTTACTGAGTTTGTTTTACTTTTTTGAAATATTATAGAAGAAAAGTCTCGTTCTGAAGTTGCAGAATGGTTGATTGAAGAGAAAAGTCAGCAAGAACATACCAACCCTGTGACAAGTATGTAACTATGCATAAATAACATATTAGTTGTGACTTGTCTTATTATTATATTGTTATTATTACTACTACTACTACTAGAATCTGCACAATGGAAATTGGAATATGTCCAAGCACTGCATGTTTTGTACACTATTAGGTATGTACATGGATGTGATTTTTGTTTGTTGCCTCTACAATGGTGTCACTGTTGATCTTGCTAATAGACAATATTCTCATATCTTCTTTTTTCTTTCTTTTTTTTTTTTCAGGGATCAGCTTGTGTCTGGACTGAAAGATAAGGAGGTTGGGAGCCAATTTTTGTTGTACGTATTAATTGTATGTATTGACTCTTATTTTATCACTATTAATGTTTGCATATTGTATGTAGACTGAATGACCAAGTTGAACAATTAGAAAGAGCTCATGGAGTGAAGCATCGGTGGCACAGGACAGACAAGAATTATATAGAATGTCTACGCAGTCTCTCGCTTGGAAAGAGAGAGGGTATGCTAATTGCCTTGCTGCAGGATAGGCAGAAAAGAGAATTTCTTCTTAATTTAAAAAGAAAATATGCAGGTAAGAATACTTACATTTATTTTCATGTGTAGGCTGAACACATCTATTACATTTATTCCCAGATGGGCAGAAGATTGCTAAAAAAATTAGTAATCAGATTTCTAAACTGACGTCATCAATGAAGACCTTATTGAGGGAATATAATGGCATGTGTTCTGCATCGGAGTCTTATGACTGTCTGACCTTTTCTGAAGCAGTGGCTGAAGGTATACTGGAAAGTCGGCTCAATGGCTTGGGTTGTTCATGCCCCACTATAGCTACTGGCAGTAGGCGCCACATTATTGATGCATATCTGACTTATTGCCGATCAGAGGAGGAACAACTGATGTTGAAGCAGGAAGGCCAGCTTCTCGTTAGCTACTACGATAACAAGCAAAAGATTATTTGAGCTAAAATAATGGAATTGTCCAATAATGGTGACAGGATTAGTCGGGGGGCAACTGCTCTGTTGAAACAACTTTTCAACTCGACAAACATTTCTTTGAAACAAGCCCGTCAAACCTGTTCCTCCTTTAGTGATAGAGAAGATCCCTCTCCTGAAGATGATTACAGTAGCAGTGACTATTCTTATGATGATGATAGTGATTATAACTGATTTTTTTTATTTATTATTATTTAATTATTTTTTGTCAGCATATAATGTTTTGTTGCCCCTATATTCAATTCATTTTTTATGGATTATTTATTTATGATGATTGTAATATTATAGTTCTTCTTTGTTACATTGTAACAGTCATCCACTCCTTTAGGTTCCTTTAGATGTAATGATGTTATTTGCATCACAGTAATTGTAAGACTTGTCTAGTGAAAGTAACCGCTGTTCTATTAAAGCATTTCATTATTCCTGCCATAACTGTTGTGTGCAGTCAGAGGGTCTGTATTATAGAACACTAGCATGATGGAACATCAGGGAGGGTGCTAAAAGAGGAGAGGGTGAATCCAAGTTGGCAGGAAGCCAGGAGATATGTACATTGTGCTTCATCTTGTTAGCTGTGACTTCAATTTTTGAAAAAAATTATGAATTTACATGTTCAAGTTTCACAAAACCAAAGTGTACTATAAAATTTCTAATTCTGGCACTGCATCTACTGTGTAGCTACACCAGCAAACTGTATAAGAAATGAAACCTTACTGAGGTCACACTGGCAGGAACGTTAGCCTTTGTAAATAATTGACTATTTTTGGAGGTTTTTTCTTCTTTTCCTATTGTGACTCTTGTTCTGATTCCAATTTTGGTGATTGCATTTCAGAAGCATTGTTTACTGTAGTGTAACTTTGTAGATGGAACACTGGTAGCAAGTTTGGAAGGTTAAGGCATGCATCATGCTTCACATATCCTCATGAGACCCACTGCATCTTGCTCTTATTTTAAATGACTACATTATATTACATTCTAGAATGCATGCAGATAATCAACTACTCTTCAACCTCATAATGCCTTGTTCTCCACTCGGGTAGATCGTTGAAAAAATCAAAAAACTTAAACAGTTGCACACGTTATAAACAATAAATTGATTTAAACAGTTGTACACAATCGTCATAAAGAATCGATAATTTAGAGTGGATCAATAATTCAAATAGTTACACACAGTAAATCTAGTCAAAATAACTGTTAACTAGGCTGGCTACACACATGACACTTCCACTGTATTTCTTCATAGGCTATGGAATCGTAAAGTTTCACACAATTAAGGTGGAACCTATGGTGGCTTTTTCGGGCCACTTCCTTCCATCCTATTTCCATCCTACTTCCATTGCAATTTCGCACTTCCATCCTAATTCCATCCTATTTCCATCCTATTTCCATCCTAATTCCATCCTAATTCCATCGTACTGCGCATGTGCATTATCTAACCTCTGCTGCTCGAGTATGGAGGCCAGTTTAGGGAGAGGAGAATCCGCTCGGGTTCCTGGTAGATACCGAGGACTTATACGTTATTATTTTGACGCTGGCTATACTTCCGAGGCTATTGTTTCATTTCTTGATCTGGTTCACGATATTAAACTGCCGTTGAGAAGCTTAAAACGAATTTTGTCACGTATGGGACTAAGAAGGAGGGGTCTTAACCAGGATTTAGGACATGCCATAAGATACATTGAAGTAAGTTTAATACAAGAATAATTTTTCATGTATTGTAATATATTTGCTCAGGATGAGATGGATCAGTGTGGATCACTTCTTGGCTATCGTGCAATGTGGCTGAGATTGCGACAAAAACATAGCACTTTCTAGGTAAATACTTATGATATTCTCAGCATATAATTCTATTGACTTTAAAGCATATATTATAGGGAGGATGTCAGGCTATTATTAAACTTTGTGGATCCTGTGGGAGTAGCAGAAAGGAGAAAAAGGAGGTTGAATAGAAGGATTTACCAATCTAAGGCCAGTAGATACTACTTAGCTAAAATTATACCAATGTAATATCTTTATATAGGGCCCTAATTACTGTTGGCATATAGATGGAAATGACAAACTGTTACCTTTTGGGATTCATGGAGCCATTGATGGGTAAGAGGGCACAAATTAAAATTTTAACTTGCACTTTAAATTAGTTATGCATATTTGTGTGCTTCTGTGGGGATCTAGCCTAATTATATTGCCTTATTAGCAAACAAACAAAAATACATTCTGTAATATTATTTGTAAAATTTCGTCTCTTGAATCCAAGCAGCACACTGTATTCAAAGTGTATTATAGCCTCTGAGAGATGTAGCTTTGGATGGCTCTCATAGTCCGCTATGCATTGTACTAGCAGGATGTTTATATCTGCCTAAGGCAAGCCTCCATTGCAAGGATGTCATATTATCACCATGAGCTACTATAGTGGCACACATGTGTCCTTCTATTATATAAAATTCGCCAACTGGCTCAAATTTTGTTTCGCTTAACTGCTTATCAGATTATATATAATTTGGTGAGATCAAGTGTTAAATATTCATTTCACAATATCACCACTATCTTTGTATAAATATGTAGACATTCCAGTGGCTTGAAGTTGCTCCTACTAATAAAGATTCAAAGGTTATTGCTGGGTATTATTTGAAAGCAGTTAAATTTTTTGGTAAGATAACACACTGTGCACTTCATCACAAAATGTTCAATGATTTTATGTTCTTGTCTGGAAGTACAAAAAGTAAGGGATTTTATGCAAACAATGAAATATATAGCACAGATTGTGATGTTAGCTTACCTTGTCAAAACGGTTTTATACTTGTGTTTTAGTTTTATAGCTACACTGTTCATATGAATAGAAATGCATGCATTGCAAGTCCTCAGTGTGCTATGTCTAATATTGTCATTGTTGCACTTTATGTAGGCTTCCCAAAACTAGTTCGAGCTGACAAAGGTGTCGAGAATGCCAAGGTGTCATTTTTACAGCCATTTCTAAGACATCAAAGTACAAACGGTTGTGATAGTGGAAAAAACTGTTTTCACTACGGAAAGTCTGTCAATAACCAGGTAGATAATTAATGAAATATGCATAGTGCAGTTTTAATTTTAATTTAATTATTTTTCTATTTAGCGAATAGAACGCTTTTGGGGCAGTCTCTATCAATGGTGTAATGCTTTTTGGATAGACTTATTTAAGGTAAATATTTTCAAATGAGAATTAGAACTGTGAAAAATGCTCTGTATAAGCTAGCTTATAGCACTAGCATATTAATACATTATAAGCAATATCATATAACTGTGGTAAGATGACATGCTCGGGTACACTGCCACCAGAGTTCTGTGGCTGTGTTGGGCAAAGTAGGGTTTCAATCTATCTGTTGCTTAATAACACGTGAACGCACAGAACTGAGATGGGAGTGACAAAACTGATACATATAAAGGTGTGTGCACATGCTCAGTTTACTAGCTAAATGATGCACAGCAGGTTGTTTGAGTGTATGAATACAACTAATGAATATAATTACAAGTTCTTGGTGGCTCCTTCCGGAATGTGGTGGTGTCTCGCCACAATAACAAATACACTATAGTAGAACCTTTGAACTGCATACAACTTGGGTGACAGACATTCTGTTCACAAATCAGAGGTTGTTTACTTTACATTCTAATGAGCTACCTTCTAGAGATTACACAGATACTGCAAAAGAAAGATTAGATTCTTACTATTCCATACATAGCAGGATTGAGTGAGAGCATTCATTGTAGAAAATGTTTGAAGTTTTGCTTCATGAATGTTATACAAGATGATCTTGATGCAATGAAAAGAATTTGGTCCACAGACACAAAGCAATTTTCCACTATACTTTTGATTTCAGGTGGAAGAAAGTCCATACTTGGAAATGACCCTCCCACAACTTCAAGAATTATTGTGTGTGTGGACAATCCTTTTCATACTTGTCTTTCTGAAAACAGCTCCACAACAATGCAACCAAGTGCGTAAACATCAGTCCCTGCTCCTACTAATTCTCCTCTCAGCTGCTCAGGTGGTCGAAATGCTGGTGTCCCCGCCTGCATAGTTGTACGACCTGCATCTAAACCAATTCTTCCCAGTTCAAAGTCTGCCAAAAACACGTGATAGGTTTTGTCTTCAACCTATTAATTATTTATTTCACATAAATGACAATGTAATGTTTACATCATGCATCATGTCTTACCAACACATTCTCTGGCTTCAAATCCAAATGAACTGCCGGTGGGTTTTGCCCATGCATATACACTAATGCTTGGGCTACTTGCATTGCTACTTGAACTTTTCTCTTAAAGGAAATCTTGAACTATACAGTTTATATATATTATATTGTGTGTGTGTGTATCATAATAATATACATAGTAAGTACCCTGCCATACTATAGCGCTTTATGTACTAACTTTTGCAAATTAGAAATGCAGTAGTATAAGGTATTCTTATCCAAGGCTTCCCTCTCCTGCTCTCTTTCTCCCTGAGCCATTTCAGTTGTTTTTTGTTTTTGTTTTTATTGCTCTCTTCAGCATTCTCTGTCTATCTCTCCTGCTCCACAATATATCTGTCCTTTCTGTGTACTTTCTTTCACTTCTTTATTGAAGCAGTTGTAACAGTCAGCCTATTCTCACCTGCCTCTATTTTTCTTGGCCCTTGTGTTCTCTTACACTTTACCAATTCTACTCAGCTCATAAATTATTGATGAATACACACACTGTCTTCATTATATTTACACACAAGCATAATTAGTAGTAGCTATATGGATGCTAGATATCTTCCTAATAACATAATACTCAACTTTCCAAAATGAAAAACCAGGATAAACCACTCCCACAAACACACCTACCTATTACGTATTTAACCTTATCTACAATGTGGATAGGTGTATATGATGATTTTCATTTCATCAGTCACCGAGGAAAGCTTTGTGGTATCAATGGTTGTATATAGTATCATTACAAGTAGAAACCCTGGGGGAAATTCTATAAATAAAAAACCAGAAGAATTCAATAAACTAGGAAGGAACAGGGAAATTGCTGAGAAAATCGTCGTCTAAACTGGGATGGTTGGCAAATATGCAATGTAGGGAAGCCCCTAAGAGCTGGGTATTACAGCACACTTTACACCTGAGACCTTCCATAGTACAAACTACCGTAGTGAAGATATCTAGCATAGAAAAAAAACCCACTTGTTACAGTGTTGATATAGCAAGGTATTTCACTCGGCGTAATTTTCACTTCTACTAGCTGAAGAAAATAAAGTAGCCTGCTTGTGAAATATCTTGCAATATCACACTTGACTCAGTATTATATATGTGCAACAACTCCATTATCTATGTTTTACAATGTTGATGAAGCAATTCATACAAATTCTTTCCAACTACTAAAGTAGTTAGGATTGTGATTCTTGACTTTTCTTTTATTATACCCATTAAGGTTAATATATTAGGATGATGACGGGACCTATTGAAGTAAAGTAATTCATAAATGCATAATGTTAAAAAAAAACTAGCTTACTTATATGAATTTAGTTCATTGTCAACTATTTTAGAATTCCCAGCTAGCATAATTTGTTTTGCTGCAACTACCCTATTGCTTTATGGATCACTCCAAATGATCCATTTCCAATTACTGACAGCAAGTGTAATTTTCTGGATCTGAAAACAATTCACATTACTCCTTACATAATTAGAATGATTCCTTACCATCACATGATAACATTAGTCTCGCGTAGCCAGACCCTTTACCAACCGTAACCGCTACGCGGGGAAGGAAAGGGTCTGGGAACATACAATACAATGACTTGTTCAGCAGCACCCCAAAAAGGGTGCTTAATTATCACATTCCAGCAAGCTTGCAGTATACTGTGTGACGTCAACATCACATCTGGGAGGGTGAGAACGTTGCGTGACTTCGTCAAACTGGTGAAGTTGTTTTCGTAGACTATTTATAAGCACTCCTGGCAAGCAATAAACGTACCAGCATGAATAGGAGACCTGCTACCCGGCCGTGGCCGTGACATCATTGGCTACCGCAAGCATTGGAATGTGATAATTAAGCACCCTTTTTGGGGTGCTGCTGAACAAGTCGTTGTATTGTATGTTCCCAGACCCTTTCCTTCCCCGCGTAGCGGTTACGGTTGGTATAGGGTCTGGCTACGCGAGACTATGATAACATAATGGTGTCAGCTATTTCGCTAGGTAATGTGAAGTCCTCTTCAATACCAGGAACTGTGGCAGCAGCACCAGGCTTAACTTTCTGGCAATTGCAAGATGTCTCCCCTGAGTCAACACAACAGACTAATAATGGTCACACAAACAGATTAATTGATATAGCACAGAGCAGTACTTTACAAGGCTAAGGCCACAGCAGGAAAATTTCCTGTTTCTCATCCACCTCCCTCATACAATTTCACCCCAACATCAACCAAAAAACACAATACAAATTATGTGGCATTTTTCGCATTGATTTGTTATTTTTTGACTTAGAAAAACACAAAACCTCACTGATAAAGACAAGAAAAGTGTGAAAAATAATGTTCATGAAATGGTATTTGTATCATTGGTTTAGACAATAGTTACAGGTTAAATGCTTCTGTAGCAGTTCGCTTCTTCCCACCAAAACGAGGGCCTCTGGTTCCTTCCTTCATAACATCCGAAATACTTCGTAAATCACCATATGAACCATAGTGATAGCAGCAAGGAGTATTCTTCAATCTAGGACCTGAGCGCTGAGTGCTGAGTGAGAAATCTACCGTGTGAAGTTCAGACTTAAGTTTATACAGCTGTGTTTTGTAATTTTAGCGCCCGCCCGCATAAAATTTTTATTACTTCCTAGATGAGAAACAGGAAATTTCCCTGCTGTGGCCTAACCTTCATTCCTGCGACCAGCAGCGCGGGACCTTAACTGCCACCTACTGCTGCGTGGCATCTCCTCGTCTTCTTCCATACCACAAAACAAGATAGCCACCCAGTCAACCACCCCAGTAACAAACTAAATTCGAAGCGCTGGGCTTAGCTCCACTCCCGAACTTGCCTCCATAATCGAGCAGCCGTTGATAATGCGCATGCGCAGTACAATGGAATTAGGATGGAAATAGGATGGAATTAGGATGGAAGTGCGAAATTGCAATGGAAGTAGGATGGAAATAGGATGGAAGGAAGTGGCCCGAAAAAGCCACCATAGGAACCACTGCTGACAATGACTACATTGAATCATTGGTTTGTTGGGATCATTTGGCATTCGACAAATGCAGTATATGGGTTCACACAATGATTTAATGATCCGTCTTTTGAGCGAACAAGCCGGTCACTGCTTGACGGAAAGGGTGTCATTTTCTTGTCCTCAACACAAGACTTGAGATGAGGTCGCATTTTTGCATGACGCCAAGAGCAAATCGTTGGATCACCACCAAATGCTAATTCAGTAGCATAAGCAATTGCATATATGCCACAATCACTAGAGTTAATTTGCCCATTGACATTTCTTATGTTAAAGTGTAACTTGTCTGTGTCGGTGTGTACAAATGAGGCCACCTCATGTATTAGTTGAGCTTCAACATTCAGCCTTCGAAGACTATCATATACCGATACGTGTGCTGCATTCCCCTCATCCTGTATATTTGAAATAGTCACCCAGTGATTGTTTCTTGTAAGCATGATTTGGACAAACTTGGAACCCCTTGGTAGCACCACAAATAGGGATTTCCTTTGGGCACACAGAGTAGACTGCCATCCAGTAATATCAGGGAACTCCTTCTCCAGCAGCTTTTGAGCCCAATAAATGATCTGGTCATTAATGTACGACTCGTTCTCAAGCAGTTCTTTGTCTTGCAAAGTAAGATTAAGTTCATTTATCCACATGGGTTCTTTAGGTTTGCAAGGACTGTCTGAAACAATAATTGCTGAGTGAGTAACCTTCACCGGAGAGGGAGTGGCTTTTGGTGGAGGAACAATTGCAGGCAATGATGATCCGCTAGTAGAGGGAGTGGCTTTCAACTGAGAGGGAGTGGCTTTTAGTGGAGGAACAGTTGCAGGCAATGATGATCCGCTAGTAGAGGGAGTGGCTTTCAACTGAGAGGGAGTGGCTTTCGATTGAGGAACAGTTGCAGGCAATGATGACCCGCTAGTAGAGGGAGTGGCTTTCAACTGAGAGGGAGTGGCTTTTGGTGGAGGAACAGTTGCAGGCAATGATGATCCGCTAGTAGAGGGAGTGGCTTTCAACTGAGAGGGAGTGGCTTTTGGTGGAGGAACAGTTGCAGGCAATGATGATCCGCTAGTAGAGGGAGTGGCTTTCAACTGAGAGGGAGTGGCTTTTGATGGAGGAACAGTTGCAGGCAATGATGATCCGCTAGTAGAGGGAGTGGCTTTCAACTGAGAGGGAGGAGTGGGGCTTCGATGAGGAACGAAAACCAGTTGCAGGCAAATGATGATCGCTATAGCGGGAGTGGCTCTTAAATGAGAGGGAGGGCTCGATTGAGGAACAGTGCAGCGCAATGATGATCCGCTGTAGAGGGAGTGGCTTTCAACTGAGAGGGAGTGGCTTTTGGTGGAGGAACAGTTGCAGGCAATGATGATCCGCTAGTAGAGGGAGTGGCTTTCAACTGAGAGGGAGTGGCTTTTGATGGAGGAACAGTTGCAGGCAATGATGATCCGCTAGTAGAGGGAGTGGCTTTAAACTGAGAGGGAGTGGCTTTTGGTGGAGGAACAGTTGCAGGCAATGATGATCCGCTAGTAGAGGGAGTGGTTCCACTGCGCGGAGAGTGGATAACATTGGCTTTGAGAGGCAGGACCCGTTGCAGGCCAATGTGATTCCGCTAGTAGAGGGAGTGGCTTTCAACTGAGAGGGAGTGGCTTTTGATGGAGGAACAGTTGCAGGCAATGATGATCCGCTAGTAGAGGGAGTGGCTTTCAACTGAGAGGGAGTGGCTTTTGATGGAGGAACAGTTGCAGGCAATGATGATCCGCTAGTAGAGGGAGTGGCTTTCAACTGAGAGGGAGTGGCTTTTGGTGGAGGAACAGTTGCAGGCAATGATGATCCGCTAGTAGAGGGAGTGGCTTTAAACTGAGAGGGAGTGGCTTTCGATTGAGGAACAGTTGCAGGCAATGATGATCCGCTAGTAGAGGGAGTGGCTTTAAACTGAGAGGGAGTGGCTTTCGATTGAGGAACAGTTACAGGCAATGATGATCCGCTAGTAGAGGGAGTGGCTTTAAACTGAGAGGGAGTGGCTTTCGATTGAGGAATAGTTACAGGCAATGATGATCCGCTAGTAGAGGGAGTGGCTTTCAACTGAGAGGGAGTGGCTTTTGGTGGAGGAACAGTTGCAGGCAATGATGATCCGCTAGTAGAGGGAGTGGCTTTCAACTGAGAGGGAGTAGCTTTTGGTGGAGGAACAGTTGCAGGCAATGATGATCCGCTAGTAGAGGGAGTGGCTTTCAACTGAGAGGGAGTGGCTTTTGATGGAGGAACAGTTGCAGGCAATGATGATCCGCTAGTAGAGGGAGTGGCTTTCAACTGAGAGGGAGTGGCTTTTGGTGGAGGAACAGTTGCAGGCAATGATGATCCGCTAGTAGAGGGAGTGGCTTTCAACTGAGAGGGAGTGGCTTTTGATGGAGGAACAGTTGCAGGCAATGATGATCCGCTAGTAGAGGGAGTGGCTTTCGATTGAGGAGCAAGTAGAGAGATTAATGAAGTTGATGGCATTCCAGTACATTCTTGAGGATGTGACGTTGATTGTGTGATGTTGATAAGACTAGATGATGCTAAAAAAACAACAAAAAAAAAACAACAACAACAAAAGAACATGAAATAAAGAATAAGACAGCCAAATAATTACTATAAATGATAATACTATCATTCTAATTTTACATATAACATACATGATTTTTCTTTATCTTCAGCAGCTGCTGACATGGACACAGATTTATGTGATTGTATGCCAAGTGATGGTGGAGGTCGATCTTAAAAATAACAAAAATACATCAGCAAACATATTAAATTTGTAATTAAGGGTGAACATACTGGCAATGACTAGTGATCTGAGATAATCAATCACTTCATCAGAGACACATGCCGCACTGTCGTCAGTGTTGACTGAAAGCAAGTGACTCCCACAGAATACTACTGCACACCCACTGTAGCCCAAACTCTCCAACTCCAGAAACTATAGAATAAAACACAGTAGAGAAAAATAATAAGATGCAATACTGACCATCCTTGTACCAAGTACCTTTTTGTGAATACACTTGAAAATTTTGTCCGCTTGTCTTGTGGTATTCATAGTATTACTAGCAATGCTACAATTAGGCTCTTCTAGTCCCTTTTTTTCTTCATGAGAAAGACTACTATAAAGTTCACTAGCGTTTCTACTGAAATTCCCAAGGCCACTCTTCATTAATTCTTTTCCATCTAAACGCAAGATGTACATAAAATATCAGAATCAGACATTTTGTGCTATGGAGACATAATAGCAACAACAATAACAAATGATACCTTCAGTACTGCTATATTTCTTCAAGTAAAATTGCCATCGATTAAGTTTTTGGCTCGAGAGAGAGGGGCCATATTGTCTCTATGCTTGGCATCATGTCTGCTTTTAAAACTCTTTTATTTAATCCATCTCTATAATTAACACATCAAATATGCTATCTAATAGTCAATATTAACAGTAGATAATATAATGTTACCGAGCAACCCAGTGCCCAGTAGAATGAAACCCAGTAACCCCGTACAATGGAACCCAGTGTGGGCCAACCCACATTCAAGGACAGAGAGTAGCTAGTTTATGTTTAAGTTATATATCATCATTACGTTATCATACTATAGTTGTGCGTCATAAAGAACTTGTTGTTTTGAGTGTGCGTTGTTTGAGTGCGTGTTGTTTTCGTATGTGCATCATTTTGATTGGTCGTGTGGTGAGGCGGATAAGTATATCAAACCCCTCACCACGTGTTGTAATGCAGTTCAATTTACAGCAGTATAATCTTAACTCGAAGTGAGGCTCAGCCTCTTGTTGAACTCTGGTGGCAGCGACTCTTGAGCGCTGTCATCCATAACTGTTGGCGACCCGTATTTGTGCGCAGAGCGGGCCCCCACAGAATTGGTGGCAGCGGTGGGATCCCTGGGTGAAGACATTCTCACGGGGACCAACGAGGACCTACAGCAATTCGTTGCCGGGGACTTCAGACCAGACAAGTTCGAAGGGATCCGTCCTGGGCAACTTAGGATTCGTCCTACACGCAAACTAATCAGACAGTCTGACTACGGTCGTGACGTTGCACTCCATACGAGCTTCGGCTGCGCTTGGAACCTTATTTCATAGTCCCAGACTGCGGTCGTGGAACTTCACTCCGGACGGGCTTAGGCGGCGTCGGGAAAACCTCATCACAGCATCCTAACCTAGGTTGTGGAGCTTCATCTCCTTTGGGCTACGGCTGCAAGAGGAGCAACCTCAGCTGGACAGGGGAATCACCTTAACAGTTGCTGTATTTTTCGTGAACTTTTGTCTGTGATTTAATTTTTTTCTGTATCAGTATTTTACGTGTAACAGTCTTCTTGTTGAGTTTTATTATCATTGTTGTGTTTAATTTGTACAGGTCACCAGTAGGGAGGCGCGGACACACACCTTCCTATGACTGACGTTGGAGGAAGTGAGTGGGGACGAGAGGCAAGAGGAGTGCTCAGGGTTGGAGGGAGTTACACGAGTTGGGGGAGAAATCAGTGAGGACGAGGGTATGGCTCGGAAGGAGGAAGGAGAGCTGGGTAGTCTTATGAGGTACATAATGGAGAGGGACGAGAAGAGAGAGGTTGAGGAGAGGCGGAGGAGAGAAGAAAGGGAAGAGAGGGAGAGAGAGAGGAGAAGAGAAGACGAAGATAGACAAAGGGAATTTATGCGGGTGGAGGCAGAGAGAAGGAGAGAAGAGAATGTGGAAAGAAGAAGGGCGGAAGAGGAGAGGAAGGATTTTAAGGAGCTGCAACAGGAGAAGATGAGAGCTCTGGGGTCGTACAAAGAAGGTACCGAGCTGAGTGACTACCTGTGCAAATTCGAACGCTTGTTGAAGGAGTGCAAGGTAGACGAGGGGAGCTGGGCGGAGAGGCTTTACCCTCGCCTGCCCGAGAAGTTGTGTACCAGGGTCGCTGCCGAAAGGGATGGAGAGATGGGATACAGTGTGGTCAAGCAAGCTCTGTTACAAACAGTGGGTGAGACTACTGTCACCTACGGCCGTAACCTGTTTGAGCTGTCAGGTGACGGACTCAAGCATTTAACAGGTGGAGACGCCTGTGAGCAGATTGTGAAAACATGCAGGGGTGTCCTGCAAGGGTGTGAGACCCTGGAACAATGTGTAGTGGCTCTGGCTACGGCAGTCACCAGGCGGGTGTTGCCACAGCCGGGTAAGGTCTATATGGAGACTAAGCCCATCAAGAGCCTGAAGGAGTTGAGAGAGATGTGGGAGACCTGGGTCGCAGGAAGACAAAAGGGCAATTTTTATAAACCATGGTTGGGTGAAGTTGGATCAGAGAGGAAAGTATTCAGAGGAGATGTTCGGGAAGGTTATGGAGGAAGGGAGATAACGTGCTTCTCCTGTGGTGGGAAGGGCCACAGGGCCGGAGAGTGCAGGGACAGTAAGAGTAGGACGGGGTTTGGCAGTAGAACTGAGTTCAGGCCAGAACCCAGGCCCATCACATGTTTCACTTGTGGCAAACCGGGACACCGGAGCACTGAGTGCGTTAGCAAGAAGGTGGGTGCCCCTGTGAAGAGGGAAGGAGGCAAAGTGGCGACGGTGATCGTTGGGGAGAAGAAAGATAATATTGCTTGGGGTCGGGTGAATGGAACAGATTGTAAGGTGCTGGTGGATTCGGGTGCCAGTGTGGGGGTCGTACCTAGGTCGCTGTTGGAGGAGAACTACAGGGACTGTGGTGAAATTCAAGTGGCCAACGTGCATGGGGGTCGGAGGGCCCACAGGAGCACGATAGTGAAATTCGAGGTGGGTGGATTAGTGAGATCCCATCTGGCAATGATCGATGAAAGGGAAGGGGAAGGGGTGATTTGCATTGTCCCCCTGAACTTGCGAGACCGGGAGGAGGCCGCAGCATATGCGAAGGCCATAGAGGAGTATGGGAGTGAGAGACAGAAGACGGTGACGGAGGTACCCATGGTCAACATTCTGACCAGGAACCAAGCCAGGGTCGAAGCCGAACTGGATGCGTGCGAGGAAGACGCTGATGTACAGGATCTCTGGTGCACCGTCGAGCTGCCCGAGGGCGTGTACGAGGGTGAGACGGAAGAGGAACCTCCGACAGGTCGAGAAGAGGAAGATCCGGTGCAAGCGAGAAGTAGGGAGAACGAGGTCGAGGGAGATCTGGATTTGGAGGGAGAACCTAAGGCGTTGGGGTCTGTGACAACGAACCAGGGTGAGGAGGAATTTGATAGGTTGGCCAGTGGAATTGGGCCTATGAAGAGTGGCAAAGACGGAAGGGAGTTTAGAGAGATGTTGTTGACTGATGATAGTCTAAAGACATGGAGAGAATTGGGGACCAGAAAGGAAAGAGGGTTCAAATGGGATAAGGAATTGTTGCTGAGAGGCATGTATGTGTCATGGGAAGAGTTTGTCGATGTTATAGTGGTGCCGAAGGAGTTCAGAGTGAGAATTCTGGAGATGGCACACGAGAGGTGCGGTCACCTAGGTGGTGGAAAGGTGGCGAAGTTACTGGCAAGGTATTTCCTTTGGCCAGGTATGGTGAAGGATGTGGAAGACCATTGTAAGGGGTGTGAGATATGCCAGCGGAAGAGCAAGGCCGTACCAAGCAGGGCGCCTGCCGTGGAGAGGCCAGTGCTCACCGAGCCCTTTGAAAGTGTGGCGGTGGACTTGGTGGGGCCCTTGCCCAAGGGGAAGGGAGGATGCCGTTTCCTCCTTACCTACGTTTGTATGGCCACTCGGTGGCCCGAAGCAGTGCCGTTAAAGAGTATCACGGCTAGGTCGGTAGCAGAGGGCCTCTGGAGCATCTTCTCCAGGACGGCCATACCGGAGCAACTATTGTCCGACCAGGGTGCCCAGTTCTGTGGCAGAGTTGTAAAGCAGTTGTGTGGACTGTTGGGAGTGGAGAAGTTGAGGACTTCTCCCTACCACCCGCAGACAAACGGGATGGTAGAAAGGATGCACGGCACGTTAAAGGGAGTGCTGGGCAGGTGCATCGAGGATAAGGTGGACTGGGTTGGACAAGTGCCACTTGCGCTGTATGTCCTGAGGCAGATGCCCCATGCGGATAGCGGGTTCAGCCCTTTCGATGTGGTATTCGGGTTCAGGGTTAGAACGCCTTTGGACGCCTTATACCATGGTATATTCGAGGTGGAAGGAAAGGAGAGAAGTGTGTGCGATTGGGTGTCAGGACTGATGGATAGACTTGAACGTATGCGTGACTGTGCTGCGTTGGGCATGACCAAAGGGAGAGATGGGAGAATGAACTACCTAAACAGAGGGTGCAAGATGAGGACGTTCGTGGAAGGGGATTTAGTGTTGTATCGAATACCTGGGATGTCTTGCAAGTTGGCTGACTCCTGGGAGGGTCCGTTTAGGGTGTTAGGCAAGATGGGAGCTGTAAATTATAAGATCGGGAAGGTGGGGAATGTGAAACACTCTAAGGTGGTACATGTGAACTGCCTAAAGAAATATAAGGAAAGGACGAATATCAGGAGATTGGATTTGGTACTAGAGGACGCGGAACAAGAGAGGAATGCGTTAAAGGAGGAATGTGTCGGGTTCGTGAGTGATGATTTAGAGGACTTAATGGCGGAGTTTGGTGACGTGTTTTCGGACGTTCCCGGAAACACAGACAGGGTCAAGATGACCATCGACACTGGGGATAGCCCTCCTATCAGGCTGTCTCCGTATTCAGTGCCGTTGGGTATCAGGGATGAGGTGAAAGCGGAGTTGGATGGGTTACTGGAGTGTGGAGTGATAGAGCGTAGTCAGAGCTGTTGGTCGTCACCTTTGGTCCCGGTGAAGAAGGTGGGAGGCGGAATTCGGCTGTGTGTGGACTACAGGAGGCTCAACGAGGTGACCATCAAGGAGCCTTATTACATTCCAGGCCTAGAGGAGATGCTGGAGAGAGTGGGTACTGGGAGAGTTCTGTCTAAGGTGGACCTTGCCAAGGGGTTTCACCAGGTGGAGGTGGTGAGTGCAGACAGGGAGAAGACATGTTTTGTCTGTCCCTTCGGGAAATACCAGTACAGACGGATGCCATTCGGGTTGGCCAATGCTCCGTCTGTATTTCAACGCCTTATGGACGAGGTACTGGTGGAGTGTGTGGACTTCGCCAAAGTCTACATTGACGACGTGTTGGTGGTATCAGGTTGTTGGGAGGTGCATGTGAGGCACCTGAGGAAATTGTTTGGTGTACTGCAGGAAGCAGGGTTGACATGCAAGAGGAGTAAGTGCGTGTTTGGGAAGAGAAAACTGGAGTTCTTGGGTCATGTTATTGGGGATGGCTCGATGAGAGTGCCGGAGGCCAGGATCAAGGCCATAGCAGAACATCCAGTTCCGAAGACCAGGAAGCAACTGAGGGCCTTCCTGGGTCTCATAGGATTTTACCGGAGGTTTGTGAGAGGTTTCCACAGGTGGTCGTCTCTGCTGACGTCGCACACGGCTAAGACGTCACCAGGGGAGGTGTTGTGGACAAGCCCCATGCTGGAGGCCTTCCGTGAGTTATGTGTTTCTTTGTGTAATCATGTTTGTTTGAATGTTCCGTGCAAAGATGATGTGTTTTGCCTGGAGAGTGACGCCAGTGCATCAGGGGTTGGAGCAGTGCTATCAGTGTGGAGAGACGAGGAGTGGAAACCAGTAGCGTTCTTCTCAAGGCAGTTGAAGGGTGCCCAAGTTCGCTACAGTGCCCAGGAGCTGGAGGGGTTGGCGCTGTATGAGGCAGTGCAACATTTTGCTTTCTATTTGTATGGAAAGAGGTTTTCCATTATCACAGACCACAGGGGCCTGGAATGGCTCAAGACGGGGATTCAGAAGAACCGTAGAGTTTATGGCTGGGCTCTGAAGCTTTCAGAGTTCCAGTTCGACGTCATCTACCGCCGAGGAGAGCAGAACGTAGTCGCTGACGACCTGAGCAGGTGCCACGATGGGAGCAACATCGGTGACACCATGCTGTCGAAGGAGGAGGGGGGAGATGTGGGCCAACCCACATTCAAGGACAGAGAATAGCTAGTTTATGTTTAAGTTATATATCATCATTACGTTATCATACTATAGTTGTGCGCCAGTAGCCCAGTACAGTGGAAGTCAGTAGCCCAGTACAATGGAACCCAGTAGTCCAGTACAATGGAACCCAGTAGCCCAGTACAATGGAACCCAGTAGCCCAGTACAATGGAACCAGTAGCCCAGTACAATGGAACCCAGTAGCCCAGTACAATGGAACCCAGTAGCCCAGTACAATGGAACCAGCAGCCTAGTACAGTGGAACCCAGTAGCCCAGTACAATGGAACCCAGTAGCCCAGTACAGTGGAACCCAGTAGCCCAGTACAATGGAACCCAGTAGCCCAGTACAGTGGAACCCAGTAGCCCAGTACAATGGAACCAGTAGCCCAGTACAATGGAACCCAGTAGCCCAGTACAATGAAACCAGTAGCCCAGTACAGTGGAAGTCAATAGCCCAGTACAATGGAACCCAGTAGCCCAGTACAATGAAACCAGTAGCCCAGTACAATGAAACCAGTAGCCCAGTACAATGGAACCCAGTAGCCCAGTACAATGGAACCCAGTAGCCCAGTACAATGTAACCCAGTAGCCCAGTACAATGGAACCAGTAGCCCAGTACAATGGAACCCAGTAGCCCAGTACAATGGAACCCAGTAGCCCAGTACAATGGAACCCAGTAGCCCAGTACAGTAGAAGTCAGTAGCCCAGTACAATGGAACCCAGTAGCCCAGTACAATGGAACC
>WLWD01002455.1_pt1 | contig 40565 bp, 28 predicted proteins | sample 6712731 | NCBI WGS metagenome assembly WLWD01 (sample SAMN12718690, study PRJNA576275) | sponge metagenome | isolation source: marine sponge | host: Mycale hentscheli | place: New Zealand: South Island, Marlborough, Capsize Point | collected 2014-11-01
TAGTGAGAGTCTTGCTTCGCTCACCCAATTACCTGCCAAAAATGCATATGCTTATGGAAGGGCACTGCTTAATGCATTGTTTACAACAAAAAAAAAAAGAGCAAGCAAACTGTTATTCTCATGACTAAAAAAAGCATTTGGCCTCCGTTAAATGATGGCAATGTACTAATTGGGTAATTAAATAAATTAAATTCCAGTTCATTTTAAAATGCTACTAGATTAAATTATACTACTATGTGTAACTATGCCAGCCAGTAGGTATTACCTCCCACCGCTTCTTCAATATTTATTGTATTATAGTACATATATCACAATAAAAGCAGATATGTAGTTGACGAGTGAAAAATAAACCACGAGCACCTGTTGAGCACTACTTATGTATGTATATTGTATATCTGATATAAAAAAATATGTAATGCAGGCGTGATTAAGTTAAATTATTGTTTAGATTGTGTTGAAGAAGGAAGGATATAAAGAATGAAAGTTTGATGCCATCATTTGGACGGAAGAGCTACAACGCAAGACGATTAAGGAGGAGTAAACATTACTAATTGAATATATCTTTAGGGATCTTGTGATTATATGCTAGATTATGTAAGGATTTGTAATTTTTTTTTACTGTTTTTGTAATTTATCTTATAAAAAATGATAGTAAGATCTTACATAGGTAATCTTGCAAGATCACACTGGGATATGTTCCAAGTTCTCGAGTAATCTTACAAGATACATCTTGTAAGATCTTTTATAGAAAAATCCTACAAGAAATATATGGTGAGATCTTGCATGGGTACACAGGCAAGATCATACTGGAATATGTTCCAGCTTCGTTAGTAATTCTTACAAGATTATTATATTCCCATTCAATGGTAAGATCTTGCGAATATTTTTTCTTGATTAATTCCCCCTCCCCCCCTCCCTCCCTACTTAATGAAAAATTTGTATCAAATCCTGATATGTATTTTTAAACTCTAAACTTTTTATCAACATCATTTTATAAATAATTGCTATATGGCAATAGAGCACGCCTTATCAATGATGTAATCAATCTCAAGCTAATGAGAATTTAATGGTACCCCACTATAAAGTAGCACTATGTACTATATTGCAAATTATTGAAATGCAGTAACATAAGGTATTTTATTCCACTATACCACTTGGCTTTGTACATTTACTTTTCTTGACCCATGTATTATGAATGCACACACTAACTGTCGTTGTTGTTACTGATGATGCTTTACCAACCTGGCTGAGCTAATGAATTATTCATGCATATGCACTGTGTATATATATATATACAAATTGTATATATTCTCATAGTTATGTTTTGAATTGCAGAGCTCTTCACCAATTGCACAGTCTAAGCATAATGACTCATACTGTTATGTATATTAGTATGTATGTAGGTGGGTGTGGTATTTCTAGGTATTGTGTGGGCAACCATGATAATTACTGCACTGGCAGCCTATGCTGCTTTTGTTTTCCTTTGGTATCTTTTTTCACTTCCTTAGCTGTGATAACAATGGACAGTAGACCAACTGTGACATAATTCACATGAGAGGCATTAGCTGAACACAAACATATTCTTCACTCACTGTATCTTTAGTAAACGCTACGAGTATAAGCAGATGCAGAAGAATTTAAAGTATTTCTCAGTCTAACCCAAATAAACATGTTGAATATAATATAATGGGTCTGTTCATCAAAGCTAATTATAAAACCCAATGCTTGAATATTTAAGTCCCGAAACTATAACCCTGACTGAATTGTCGTGCCACACCTCTTGTTAGGCTAGCAGGATTTGTTGTTTATTTCCATATTTTTATCTGGTAAAGATTTTTACAACTCCCATATGATGTTTGTGTTGGTACCTAGACTTATGGTGATGCTTGGAAGACCAAACTAGGAATGAAGAAATCTCAATGTTTATTAGTGGATGGATATGTGGTGACGTGGCTATATTTGCAATAGACTGACTCATCATTATGTTGTATGATGCAAACTACCTGGAACTAAGTGTGCATGTGATGTGAAATTGCATTAGTTACCAGCTGGCTATTTTTTTTGCCACGACCAGACATTAGTTTATTAACAGTACATTATAGTTTGTAATTCGTTTACTCTAGCCACGACTTCTGAAATCCACATATGCTTACTGCGACCCACTCATCAAGCATTTCTGACCTGGGAGCAAACTATCACTTAGGAAGATTGCTAGCTAGTGAAATTTTAGAAAAAACTTTCCTTGTTTGTTCTTTTGATTAAATATGAAGTTTTTCCCAAATTTTAGACTCCAAACTCTCTGAGCTTACTAAGGCAGTATGATTTGACAACAACCTACAGTGCAATAGTGTGTTTTGACAAGAGACAGAATTTTCCAAAGAGTTCAATGTTAATGTACGGTATTGATGGTTGTAGGTACGCCACTATGTTTCCATATGTGTTCCTTACAGTTAGTCTCGTACCATATTTCAATAGCATAACATCTTGTTAAATGTTACACAACCTCATGCTCAATACAAAACGCACACATACATACCACATAAAAGCTGTATGGTATATTATGTGCTTATCCAAACTATGAAGGAGTGTTGATAGTGTACTCTGCTACATACTCTATTCCATGAGGCAAAAACCATGCTGCAAGCAGTCTATGTTCTCATTTTTTCCCCTCAAAAATTGTAGCTATATTATTATGAGCTGAGATAGTATATAATTTAACCTATATTAAATAATGTTAGTGTCTAGTCTCAGTTACGTACGTGTGTATGTGTGTGTATTTGAGCTAAATGAGTGTGTGCCACTACTCAGTGTTGAATATATTCGTGTGTGGAAGTTTAAGATTCCCTTGTAGGAAGTAAGCCATTTAATGATGTATGTATATGTGTGAGTATGATCGTGTAGGCGAGGGTATTAGGTGTGAGGTTAGGAATATCATTATCTTGCATGGTGGATAAAATCCCAGACTAAGATTTCCTATTTCCTCATTACTTCCCACATAACAGAATCTCTTACAGGTGCCTCTAAACCATAACACTGCAATACAATTCAACATAATTATGACTTCCATACACAATGCCTATCAGCCACTAATAACAGCCATTAATAAATGATTTATAAATTCAAACAGCTTGACACATCTATCCTAAAAAAAAACAAAAAAAACACAGTAAAAAAAAAAAGGGAGGGCTACTAAAACCATTAGCAGTGGTAGGGCCAAACCATTAATTAAAAGCTGTTATAGTTACGGTTTTTGGGATATTGACGCATATGCAACCCACACTCAAGTGACCACTAAATACTCTTACCATTGATCTAGTAATGAATATGTCAACATAGACCAGGATTAAAAAAATTGATATTACAAACAGTTTCACTTGCTGCCATTTGGCAAGGAGTGGGGGGGGGGGGGGGTGTTTGTGGAGAGGAGGAGGTGGGGGAGGGAGGTCATACTATTGTGAATGCAAATTAATGAGCACAAGTTGTATATTTTAAGCAAATTATAGACCAGAGTACCCATTGAATAGTTTCAATTATGTGAGTGTGCAAAGCACTTTTATAGGTTTATATATTTGTGTGTGTGTGTGATCACAAGGTTATTAGTGTGGTGTGTGGTGGGTGTGCATGTGAATGCGCGTGCAATTCACAGATGACATGTGAGTGACATCACTACAACGTAGTTCTTCCCAGGATATTCTCCATGCCTACACGTGTCAAACAAATCAAGTATCCTACAGCTTTGCTTGCTTGCCTACATGAATAACATTATGTTTTAAAACATAATGTTTCTCCTGAACACAAGTTCATGTTCACATGGGGGATAGGTCCTGGTTATGTCAGCACCACATTCATGTTTTCATAGTGTGTGTGCAAGCTTGTGTAAGACATTTGAGCTGCAACAAAAAAATGTTACTTTCACTAATTGGTTAAGATTATCATTTTAACCATAAGTATATGTTTATATGAATGATTTCTGGGAGAAATTCGGCAAGAATTATGGGAGTGTAGCTAAAGTCGGTGTCATAGCAACAATGTCAGCACCCACTTTCAAATATAGTCATAACACTTGACGTACACAATCTGTGAACTTATCACTCTGGGATTGTAGCCCTTACAGTTGGTTAACACCTCACCATCTAAGTAACTTGCTAATTGATGCAGTGTACTGTTTACTGTTTTGCTCACTTTGGCAGACGGTGCTAATTGACCGCACCTTAAGGATGACCATATCGGTGCATTAGTGAATTAATGCCAGTGCAAATGATGGAATTTTAAAACACAGTAGAACTTAAAACTTCAAACCAGCTATTTACTGCAGTATATGGGAAAAAAACTTATATTTTGCCACATTCCCTTTCCCTGTTCCCCAACTCACCACCACCACAAAAATAATTAAATCCTTTGCAAAACCCCACTTTCCTGTAAGATGAAAGCAACATAGTAAAAGTGAAAGCAATATTCAGTATAAGCAAGAGTGTTGTTGATAGCTAGTTTGTTCTGTGGTCAACTTGTTTACATAAACTCACTCCACAGTTTGGTTTATCCACTGCTTAATAAACTTTTTAGAGCCGGCCCAGCAGAGAGCACACAAGCTTGAAGTGAATCAGAAAGTAAAGTATTCTAATCGTGGAAGCTATGCGTACACACCAAAGAATTGTACACTAATTTATAGTAGTATTGCTACCAGTTGATATCTAATTTTATTAACAAATAAATTACAAAATCAGGTAAGATTGAAAGCATTGACTATATGTGGAATTCCACATCTTAATTAGTCATGACAATATTCCCGCATCACGTAAAAAAAAAAGGCAGCAACAAACAATAGTGTGAGAGACCTTCAAGGAACACAAGCTAATGAACTGTAATGTTACGCATGTAAACAAGTATATCGTATTTTGAGCACATCATTGATCAATCCCATGTGATATACTATCTACCACAGGAATGTGTCTAGAGTCAATTGATTCTTACTAGCTCACTGAGACTTCCCCTTGTGAGTTAAACTTCAGTGAGTAGCATAATAAGACTTCGGACATTTCAGGTCTATTCATTGCATTGAAATGTACTACGAGATACCTTAAAACATCCTTAGCTAATACATCCATTGTATAAACAATATTGTTTACATTGCATTAATGCAATAAAAAAGTCTTCGCTCTATAACAGATCACTGGATATCAGCCATCATTTTTAGCAATGAAGTGAAATACGTGTAATAATGCTCTCTGTTTTGGATATGCTATAGCCCAAACTCGTTAATACTGAGAATAGATTATCCATTCAGAAGCTAATCTATACACATATGCAATACACAGCTCATTGTCTTTCTTCCAATCTATAATTATCTTAACCTTTCTACTATCATAGCCAGTGATTGCAAAAGTATACAGAGAAAATTATTGCTATGCCTTGTGGTCTGTTTCATAATTGATGAAGCCCACAATAATTGTTTGTGTGCAACCACCTATTTTATTGTGCTAGGCAGTCGACTCCTACTCAATGGCAAACATGTAGGATAATAAAGCAATGTAAGTATTCATTATAAGTACATGATACTTCTTAATACCTAACAAAGCTGCAATGGTTTACAAAGAGAACTATACAAGATCACAAACAGTTAATTCCCGCCCACCTAACCATTGTGTTGATGTGCTACTGCATTACAACAACAACAATAAACTGTAAATTGTACTTGGACATTATTGTGTGGACTGTCTGGAGCCATAAACTTGTTCAAGTTACAAGGTTGAATGTTGGAGTAAATATCCTATTGAGGCTTGTTGTATGGCTTCGGCATGAAAGCAATACACCATACAGTACGCAATGATTCTCCTTATATGGCTGAACTCTCTGCATGTTTATGCTAGAAGAGATTGACACGTAGGCATAATGATCACATAAACAGTATAGATGAGACATGTGACAGCATGCTAAGTGAACTAGATAAGAGATAGTTGAAGAGGCTGCTAGTTTGAAGAAAAAAGTGAAATCCCCTCTAAGATTTTGTGTATCTAATCCCCATAAAATAATAATTTAGTCACGATACACCACACACATACACGTTACCATGATTACAGGATGAACACAAGTGTAATGAAGGATTATGATGTATGAATTATAAACACTGGATTAATTGTGTCATATAAAAATATTTGGCCAACATAAGAGATAATACTTGTCTGATCTAATGAATGAAATAAGATCACCAGAGACTGCTACAATAGGTACTGATTGTGATAATTAGTGATATAAAAATCTAGTTATTGAACGATTTGAACATACTTGTATTGTTGTACTTTGTTTGTCATGTCTTCGCTGCTGATCTAATACCCACCTCAGCATACATGATGTCAGCTTGTGAGGAATTGGTCAATGTTGGATTCTTAACTGAAGGACCATTATCTCCGTCCTCGTTAATATTGGAAGTGGAAGAGATCTCTTCCCCATCTGGTTCATATTGAGGGATGGGTGGGGCATCATCATCTGGTAGAATACACTCAGTTGTAGTCTGCTGTGTAGGTGTGGCCAAAGGTTTGTCTTGTTCTAAGACATGATAAATAGGTCCCTAGAAAATGAAAATCAATTGTGTATAACAGCAGTTGATATAACAATATGATGATGCCAATTAAGAACGGTATAAACCCTCACTGCACAGTAACTTATAATAGAAAACAAATCAACAATACAGTTTCAAACGCTAAATTACTGGCAATACTTACTCCACCAAGCTCCGAATAATTTTCATCTGCCAGTTTGGTTTGTGGTTTCTTGTGATTTGTGTCATTCAAACAAGCATACATTCCATCAATTCCAGTTTCCACTGTCATGTCTGTCTTCTCAAAAGTACAAGCTTGGTTTCCGGAATTGAGGGCCACTTGAGGATTACTACTGCCCTAAGGATCACACCACCATTAGCCAGCATAGCAAATATTACAATACAAATACGGTTGTATTGGAAATTTTATTCTTTAAAGTTTAAACCTGATCATGTTTCATGATTTTAGAATTAAATAGACTAATGACAAATATTACATTTCTTTATTTTCTACTATCTGCTTTTGAAACCAGGTGCATTAAAGTTTCTCTATCATTTCTTTCTCACTAGTACATCTACTGCTATTGTTAACTTACATTAATTTCTACCGTTAGTCCTCTGTTTACTGGAGATCTTTGAAATGAAACACAATAATCATATTTTTGACATATTTAAATAGATTCAACAATCACCTTTGAAACTTTTGTAATGTACAATGTTCACCACAACAGTCTGTAATAATATGCAACATTCATAAATATTTTCTGTATATATAATGAATTGACTTACTATGGTGACAAAGGCAGATGACTAGCAAGACAGTGAATATTGAAACTCCAATGGTCACAACGAGTGCTACAACACTTGCAACTATTGTTATTACTACACTGCCAGAATCTGTTGTAGTAATTATTGTATAGTCACTAGGGTCTGCTGTAAACAAATTGAAAATTTGCTAATATTACCATATTATGGGGAATTTATCTCTAACCTGTTGTACTAGAGCATAAGGAAATTGGATTGACTTCAAATTGCACGACAGAAGTTCTATTATTTCCATTAACATCAGCAATCTTGGTTAGATTATATAGTGTTTTCAATTCAATATTCACAGAATCAGAGCTATTTCCTATTATGGTATAATTACCATCAGTGGCTCGTGATAATGTATGCATACAGTTGTTATAGGAGCATCCAATGATATATTTACATGTTAAATTATAGTCTTCTGCATTCATTGAAAGGCAAACATTCAGACCTATTGCACCTATATATATAATAGAATGAATATTGACTTCTTCTGAACTCTATTTTATAACTTACAAAGTAAATATGGTTCAGAGTATCCCAGTCCTAGACTGTTGTTAGATTTGATTGTTAAGTTATATACTAATTGTTTTTCTAAGCCAGTAATACTGACAGTGGACAATGGGCTAGCCATTGTCAGTGGCATAAATGTTCCTTCCATAGGATTTCGAAGCATAGCAACATACATCGTTTGTTTATTGCGACACTCCTGCGGTATCTGTATAATATTGGATAATAACTTATGTTAATTACAATAGTCAACTTATACTAACCTGTACTGTCAGATTTAATGAGTAGGAGTCCTCCACTCTAAATAATGAATACTCAATATCATTTGTAGAAGGTATGTAAGGTAGAGTCTTGTTTACATATGAAGGTTGACTTTGTCCTACTATATTAGTAGCTGTGATACAGATGATAAAGGGATCACATGACCTCACTCCTTCCAGTGTGAAGTTATAGGAGTCAGTATCAGTCACATACACAGTGATGTCTTTCAATTGACTGGGACTCAAGAATGTGAGAGTAATAGTGAAATTAATAGATACTGTAGAAATGATTCTATAATCCCATGATGTCAGCAATGAATAATTATCCAGTAATATACCCAATTTCTTAGGAGGATCTGGGATGCCTATTCAAAATATACACAATTAAGATACTTTTATTCTAAATAAAAAATTTAGGATTATTTAATAGAATCTTTCAGCCTGGCTAACTTCGAGTTACTGTTTGCTAATTCATAAGTTGTGTACATATTATAGTTTATGGAGCTATGTTTCATATAGGGAGTTTAATGTTGGCTAATTTTTAACATATATTTTTGGTTTATCATGGTTATTCAAAATGGAGTTAAGTGCTGTATTTATGCAATTGTTTTAGCGTTGTTGATGTTCATAAATTCTTGTGAAGCATTTGGTATTGTAGTGCTTCAATGCTGCCGTGAAACACAAATTACATATAACCAAAGAAACGCCAAGGCATTGCAGCAATATCTGCTACAATTTTGTTCACCACAACTATCTCACAATTGGACAACATCGTTTGTAGATTAAATGCATAGTACTTCTAATGTATTGAAAATTTTTATTCTACCCAAAAAATTACAAGATCAAAGCAGTCACACGCCCATACCAAAGTATTCTCTGTATTGAACAAAAACACACTCACTTCCGGGATGTTAACCTGACAACTATTTAAAGGTGTACCATAAAATTACTTTCCCATTTTATGCTCTCCTCATTTGCAATTTTACATATCTCTACATTATTTAAGAGTATTTTCAATGGATTATAAGACATACAGCTTCATATCCTTCTATTCTTAATATTTAAATGAATTTTTGTATAGATAATTTTAGGTCACATTACATTTTTGTATTATACAAGATATTGCTGTTTTTATCTGAAATTAATATAAATTATTGGCTTGAATTTGTTTAATCCTGACTCAGTCCACTTTGCTCACTTGCCAATGGTGCACAACTATTATTATCTTAAGATTTTTATTTGTCTTGGTAACTGTACTATAACAATTTCGTGGTTTAAATGACATGTGATTAGTACTACTATAGGCAAAAAGTGTTGATGATGCTATTATAGCCTACTTAGGGGACAAACAGAAGGTGGTTGAAGACCAAGGACAAAATCAATAAATCAGGGACTAGGAGAAGGATTTCAAGCTGGTGTAATTGAGGACTAGCCAGCCAACATTGGTACATTGACAGCATCTCTGGGCACAGCTATTCCCACCACAAAACATTTTTTTATACCATTTCACATTGAGTTGTTATGATCACTTTTTCAAACAATAACTTCTAGTATGAAATGGATTTCATCATTTCAAAATCAAATCTTGAAGTGCTCAAAAAGTCAACTTACCGTAAATCGTTACACATACCCTAGGTTCAATTAATTCGCTACTACCAGCAGATAATTGAGCACCAAGACAGGAAACTGATGTAATACTGGTATTTGAAGTGTTCAGAGTCAGCATAGATAATCCAGACTGTTTAACTATAGCCACTCCTGGAAATGGAGAATTGTTGGTTTTTACACTTACTGTAGTATTAAGATCTATAAATTGTATATTCCAGCCAATGAATGTGGTATCATCTCCTAGTGTGCAGTTTATAGTTGTTGATTGACCCACTGGTATGATAATAGGACCACTGGGATGCAGAGTAACTGCAAGTTAAATTCAAAATAATTAATAAATGATTGATAAACAATATATGTGACCGTCTACAGGAAAACCGGGCACAACACGGCACCCTTCGAAAATTTTTTTTTGCACTTACAGAGTTGTCGGCGTCCAGATATTGAGCTCTCCAAGTTTTATCGTCGTAGCTTAAGTCGTTCCCACTATAATAGACCTAACCGTTCCCTTCCGTCGGCTTGAAACAATACATTTTTAAGAAATCGATCGATTTTTTCTCGATATTTACGCACGCCACGTTGTGCCCGGTTTCCTGTAGACGGTCACATATTTAGGTTTTAATGTATTTACAGACCTCATTCCCTCAATTAAATGCTTGAAAACAGTGAATTTCATAATGACTTACTTGTATATACATGAATATGCTTGCCTGCTCTAGTATAGCAGAATATTAATTAGTTAAAATGTGAGAGGAAGTGGGTGGAGACATTAGTCAGAGTCAATGCAATTTAACATGCTATAGAGTGATAGGTCTAAAGTTCACGGGAGTCACTGGACAGACTCAGCAGCTGCCAGTGAATGGCATACAGGGACATGCTGATTAAATGATGGAAGAATTAACTATCTGTTTGGTCAAGTGTTTGTACATTTACCCTTTACAATTATCAAATAATAATGGGTAAGCTCATGGGAATAGAGGTAGGGTTTAGAGAATAATAGGAGAAACTAAGCAGCATCAAATAATAGAATAATAGGTAAAAACATTAGTACAATTGAGCAAGGCTACTTAATAATTCTAATGTCAATTATTTACCCATATAGACCCATTGCAGTAGGCGTGGTCGTGACGTCAAATTGTCGGATCCGCCATCTTGGAGTACAAGCGCGGTTTAAATGCTCGTTAGCTTTAGAAAATATGGTGTTGTGTGCTATGATTGGCTGCTCTAACAGGACCGAAAGAGACAAGGGGAAGCGTTTCTTCAGATTGCCAGCAGTTATTAGTCACCAAGGAGATCAAACACACCGACTGAGTACAAGGAGGCAGCGTGAATGGATGGCAACTATCAAAAGAAAAGACCTAAATTTTTAAAAGTTACAATACATTCGTGTTTGTTCTGATCATTTTGTGCATGGATCACCTGCCAAGCTCTATGACAGTACCAATCCTGATTGGGTTCCATCCCTGAAGCTTGGGTATGATACTTCGAGTACTCAGAAAGCTACTGAAAGCTAATGGAAAGACTCAGCTCAGTGGTATTGAAGTGGAACAAAGCAGGAAGATAGCCAATGTGAGAATTCACGTTGAACGTGTAATTGGTAACATTAGGCAAAAGTACTCTATTCTTAGTGCCACGTAACCAATTGATTTTGTATGCTCTAATGAAACTGTAACAACCTTAGATAAGATTGTATATGTAAGCTGTGGTTTAATAAATATGTGTGATTCAGTTGTCCCTTTTGACTAAATAATTCATGTACCATTCAGTTGTAACTTTGATCTAATAATTTATGTACAATTCACCTCAATATGAATTAAGTTTTTGCACAATTATAATAAATTTGTTTGAAAATATTTAGATACAGTTAACATGATAGATTAGTTACATGAGTTTTCTCTTTTTTGATGTCTTCTGAAATTGGGGCAATCTTCTACAATCGGGGCAATACCAAAACTTACAACTAGGAAGAGAATTCAAATTTAAACAGGTTAAATGAAACCATTCAAAGGAACAGTTAGGATTGTCACATCCTATCATATCTCCTTCTTCTGGTCGCTGGCAATAACAATACAGTGCTACAGAGTCAGTATTATTCTGACTGGTGCTACTACCACTTTGCACTTGACATTTTTCACTACCAGGCTCATCTGACTGTTGTCCTTCAGAAGATGAAGGCAAATAAGATTGAATTTGACATGTGGTATTGGTGGTTGTCGGCTGAGAGTAGTGTTTTCCGAACAATTCTAGTAGAATTGAGCACTTGAAGAAATCCTTTGCTTTAGAGGTCATAAGTATTGTAGTTTAACTAAAAATAAAATTTATGTGGTCAGACAATAACTCGAGCTAAAAGCAAAGTCAGAGAGAGATATCAGCTAAAACAAAACATCCATTAAGCATAAAACTATATGGCATATAAGTAACAAATAATTTTTTTTGTTAAACACTGAATGAAGAAGTTAGTGATCCATTAAACAGTAACATATACATGAAACTAAAATTCATGACAAATAGCTAGTAGTGACTGAAAACTGTATTACTATGATAACTAAAATCACGATTGTCATGTAAATATAAACCTCCTACATGCTTTAGTTTCTCCAAATACCTCTCCTTTTTTCAGCAGAACTTTTGAGAGAAGAAAAGTATCCTCCTAACAACAGCTTTTTTCTGCTTTTGGATTCCATTTTCTTAGCGTGGTTCGCGCGGTTGTACTCCAACATGGCCGCCCTCACTATTACGTAATTAAAAATTACGTAACTGCAAGGGGTCTATTCAGTGGCAGAATTTTTGTTATAAGCAGCATGAGCATTTGCTCTCTACTTTGTTCAGTGGAAGAAACAACAAGTTTTAGCAAACCTATAAATGTCTAAAATAGCCTAGCTACCAACACTAGAGACGTACCTTGGGAGTAAACTCCGTCCAAGATGTTCAAGGTCACAGAAAAAAGAATCCAAAACACAGACATACTTTTTACAACCCGCAAGTCCACGTTTGTGGCGAGTTGTCCGCACCCAATTTAATTAGATCGTACTAAAAAAAAAAAAAGATAGCGGGATACTCATAAACTTAAAAAGGGGGAGGGGGAGTAGAGCTTTGAATGATAGGTAAGGGATTTTTAACTTCCGCGATCTATGATGTCCAGACCTAGAATTATATTCGAAGTTTCAGCTCATCTTTCCTGGATTAAGGGGCCCAAATATGTTCAGGTTACATTTACAACCACAACAAAATCCATAAACTGTCATGATAGTTAGAATTAAAAAAAAATTTACAAGGACACATTTTACACTAATTTACGATTTTGTTATGTTGTCAAAGGACACTTTTCAGGCAGTATGTTATAACTCGATTAAAGCATGGATGATTTGACATTGACGCTAGATGTACTAAAAATTTTCAGATTGGGATGGAGTAGCATAAGATATTTCTATACTCATTTAGCAGTACCCTCAGTTCACGTTTTCTCATTTCTCCTGACCCTGACTTGAATATACTCGCATAGGCTCCAACCGTCCCGAAATGTCCGGGACCGTCCCGGATTTGTTAACTTTGTCCCCGGTCCCGGAAGAGACTACTATCTGTCCCGGAAAGTTACTTTAACCGGCAAAAGGTAAAGGGTGTCTCTACGCAAAATGGGAAAAGATCGTCAATATCACAAATGCAGGAGTTGATTCACGGTTATTGTAGAGGTTGACAATAGCGATTGCGGTCCTCCTAAGCTTAAAAGAGCCAGAAGGCAATGCCATTTTGATTTTAGCTGGCTTCAACAATTCCCTGGTATAGGTAGAAGCTCTAAAGGTAAAAGCAGTAATAAAGTAGTGGTTATTTACTACTTTCTAGCTAGCACAACAAACTTTGTATAATAATGACTATAAAATAAATACATAAACAAAAGCAACAGCAATTTACTATTACAATGAACAGTCATTTTGTGTAGGGAATAATGTTGGATAAATATTTTGATACATCAAATGTAAATCTCTTCCAAGGTTTGAGGTAGTTGTATACAACTATCGTAAAACTTAGATGAACTAGAATAAAGTTCCATGCAATATCTCTGTCCTCATTGAGTAAGGAAAAAATTCATTATTCTTTTCCACAATTTTTTTTAAACTTTCAAAAATCCAATATAATTTAAATGCTACACCTATTTATTAGCCTTAATCGTACTTATTTAGTTAATTAGTGGCGGGCGTGGCTATGGTCCCTGAAGCTCCTTTGGAAAAGTTGGAGGGTATGTACTCGCCGTCATCGTGGTCCGTTGTCGGCATCCGAGTCAATGACGATGCTTTACCAACCAGACACAACTTGATGAATACGCACATCAACGTTAGAATAATGCTACAATAACCTAGTCCGGCTGAGCTGGTGTTACAGGGAATTCTGCATCCCAGGAAATACAGATTCCCCCGAGTAAAATATCCTAGGATATTTTGTACTCTCGTGGGAAATCCCTCCCTGGAGTGGCCACCTTGAAAGAACAGCATTATGTAGAACTGAAAGGTTGATATTCATGCTGGAACATAATTATCCAGTATTTTTTCTGTTTATGGCAACTTTTAGACTTGTATAGACATGTAGATTTTTAGAAAGGTCAGTTAGCTAAGATTATATGTTTGAGTAGCAAGGTGTAAAATGAGACATTTTATTATTCCTTTTGCATGCAAGTGTATAATATATGGCTGGCAGTGACAAATTATAAATACTTATTGATATGCAGTACCACACCAGAAGATAGAATGGGTCTCTATGAGACAATTACTACTGCGTAATCCATGTAATACCTATATAGTATTCAGAGTAACAGCAGATATATTTCTGGTTACTTATAGCTAGCTACAGAAGTAGTATACTCTTTTAGCTATTAACATAACCTTAGAGGTGCAGGACAGATTGTTAATATGCCTTAAAAATATCTACTATTACACAACTACTTTAGCTAATATTAAAATTATGACATTGTGTAATTTTTGTGACCCAGTTTAATTATGTTTTGTATTGAACATGAATTGAAGTGTATTAATTCTGGTTGAGAAAGAGTTGATATATTGAATATACATGTATTAGAATAAAATCAAAACTTGACTGAATATTTTTATCAGTTGATAGCTATAACAGCATTCTGTAGTTTCAAAAGTACCAAGTACATTATTGGCGAGCGAGCGTAGCGAGCGAGACACAAACAGGGGTAACACAATTGAAAAGCGAGCGAAGCGAGCGAGACAGTATTAGGGGTGGATAATGCAAAATCGGGTATATGTTATATGTATGTATGTATGGATGGTACGTATGCTCTTTAAACGCGCGCGCGGGGAACTTTTTTCTCCTAAAAACACGGCTATTTAGGCTTGACTCCAGTTTATTCTGAAACTACAGCATTAAGCAAACCTTACTTTATACTTAAGCTCCAAGGTGTGAGAAAATTCCTGCGAAAATGCTTGCTTTTCAAGAAACAAAAAGTTGATTCGACCGGTTACTATGGCATTGAAGACCCTTTTCCAGACTTAATTTCAAAACTTCGCCGTTTTAGGGGAAATACGGAGCTAAAATTACAAATAATAACACTGGTTTATTTTTTTATCGTTGCTGAGAGCTTGTTCAAGAGTTACTGGTAATTGAGATTATCAGAATGGCAGATGTTTGATACTACAAAAGTTACCATTAATCAGGTAAGAGAGTGATTTTGTATTTGTTTGCTGGAATAAAAGGTCATAACGGCTATTATAGTTTTTGCATGAACTAAGCTAAAACATAGTAACAATACTTAGTTTTATGTTACCTAACTATCAGGCTCGCTCGCCATTTGTGCTCAAGCACACCACTAGTAGTCTTTAGGCTCGCTCGCCATTTGTGCTCAAGCACATCACTAGTATGTATGTATGTATGGATGGTACGTATGCTCTTTAAACGCGCGCGCGGGGAACTTTTTTCTCCTAAAAACACGGCTATTTAGGCTTGACTCCAGTTTATTCTGAAACTACAGCATTAAGCAAACCTTACTTTATACTTAAGCTCCAAGGTGTGAGAAAATTCCTGCGAAAATGCTTGCTTTTCATGAAACAAAAAGTTGATTCGACAGGTTACTATGGCATTGAAGACCCTTTTCCAGACTTCATTTCAAAACTTCGCCGTTTTATGGGGGGATACGGAGTGCCGGTTGTTGGTTGTCAAAGCCGTTGATAGTCAGAATGCCGTAGTATTAATGCTAAGGAAGCTACTACTTCTCAAGGGAAGCTGAGGTAAGTACGTAATTCCATAATTGTTAGCTAAATATGCAAAATTAACTCTGGCCTTTTTTTTTTGTAGCTAAGAGCTTGTCAACAGTGACTGGTAAATTCAAATAGTCAAATTGGCTCAAATTTGGTACTACAAAAGTTACCACTGCTCAAGAAAATGAGGTAAGAAAGTAATTTTGTATTTGTGTGCTAAAATTGATTGTCTTTTGTTTTTGTAGGTGAAAGCTTGTTGTCAAGAATTCAAGGTAATTCAGATGGTCAAAGTAACTTCAATTTGATACTACAGAAGTTATCAATACTCAAGAATGATGTAAGTAGTTATTCCATATTTGTTGGCTAAAATTACAAATAATAACACTGGTTTATTTTTTATCGTAGCTGAGAGCTTGTTCAAGAGTTACTGGTGATTGAGATTATCAGAATGGTTGATGTTTGATACTACAAAAGTTACCATTAATCAGGTAAGAGAGTGATTTTGTATTTGTTTGCTGAAATCAAATGTCATAACTGCTAATATAGTGTTTGCATGAAGTAAGCTAAAAATAGTAACATTTTATGTTACCTAACTATCAGGCTCGCCATTTGTGCTCAAGCACACCACTAGTGTTATACATATGTATGTATGTGGGATGGTACGTATGTCCTTTAAACGCGCGCGCGTGGAACTTTTTTCTCCAAAAAAACCACGGCTTTTTAGGCTTGACCCCAGTTTATTCTGAAACTACAGCGTTGTTGGTTGTCAAGAGCCTTTGGTAGTCAGAATGCCGTAGTATTAATGCTAAGGAAGCTACTACTTCTCGAGGGAAGCTGAAGTAAGGATGTAATTCCATATTTGTTAGCTAAATATGCAAAATTAACTCTGGCCTTTATTTTTTGTAGCTAAGAGCTTGTCAACAGTGACTGGTAAATTCAAATAGTCAGATTGGCTCAAATTTTGGTACACCACTGCTCAAGAAAATGAGGTAAGATTTTGTATTTGTGTGCTAAAATTGATTGTCTTTTGTTTTTGTAGGTGAGAGCTTGTTGTCAAGAATTCAAGGTAATTCAGATGGTCAAAGTAACTTCAATTTGATACTACAGAAGTTATCAATACTCAAGAATGATGTAAGTAGTAATTCCATATTTGTTGGTTAAAATTACAAATAAAAACACTGGTTTATTTTTTATCGTAGCTGAGAGCTTGTTCAAGAGTTACTGGTGATTGAGATTATCAGAATGGTTGATGTTTGATACTACAAAAGTTACCATTAATCAGGTAAGAGAGTGATTTTGTATTTGTTGGCTGAAATCAAATGTCATAACTGCTATTATAGTGTTTGCATGAAGTAAGCTAAAAATAGTAACATTTTATGTTACCTAATTATCAGGCTCGCTCGCCATTTGTGCTCAAGCATACCACTACTTTATTGGCGAGCGAGCGAGACACTTACAGGGGTAACACAATTGAAAATCGGGGATGTTTGTTTATTTGTATAATATGTTTGGACGTACGTATGTCATTTTGTACTTTGACCCTCGCGTTTTTGTGTTAGTTATGTGGTCGACCCCGTCCCAAATTGCACTAAACAGAATCCTCTGGTTTATCGATCAGTACCCGTATCACCCTAGAAATTCAATTGTTTTGAATTCTTTTGCGGTGCAGTTACAACTGAAACGTAAGGGACTTCCATTTATTCGAGTTAGTGGCGGTGGTAAGTCAATGCGCTCTTTGTCATGGTTATAAGCCGTGCGCAACAGTATTTACTTGAAAATACATTGTCCACTAGACTACCGCGAAGGTAAGTCTGTGTAGGTGCATGTCCAGTTGTGTCAAAGCATAGTGTGTTGTTACAACCACTACTTAGCTAAAGAATATCACAAAGAAAACTTTTAAATAACGTGTATTGTTTTGTTTTTGTTTTTTTCCTTCAATTCAAGCAGTTGCAGAGAGTTGTTACTATGGCACTGAAATCCCTTTACCTTGTATGCGAAATTTAAAAACTGGACCTTATTTTCAGTAGCTTCAGTGTTAGAAGTCAAAATCATTCATATAAAAATAGTATAGTCTTTAGGCTCGCTCGCCATTTGTGCTCAAGCACATCACTAGTTTATATTTATATGTTTGGACGAATGTATGTCATTTTGTACTTTAACCCTCCGTATTTTTGTGTTCGCTCCGCGTTCGACCCCGTCCCAAACTTTACTAAACAGAATCCTCCTGTTTAGCGACCATTACCCGTATCACATTAGAAATTGAATTGTTTACCGCTTTGAATTCTTTTGCGGGTGCAGTTAAAACGCAAAAACTTATGGGAGCTCCATTTTTATTCGAGTTAGTCGCTATTTGTCACAGTTATAAGCCCTACTCCACAGCATTAACTTGTAAATTCATTGTCCACTAGACGAACCACTAAGGTAAGTCTTGCGTAGGTATGTTCAGTTGTGTGAAAGTATTGTGCGTTACAATTACTATTAAGAATGTCACAAAGAAAAATTTAAATAACGTGACTTGATTTTGTTGCTTCTTTTTCAATTCAAACAGTTGCGGGGAGCGGTTACTATGGCATTGAAACCCCTTTATCGCATACGTAATTTAAAAACTCGACTTTATTTTAGTAGCTTGAGTGTTAATTGTTAACCCTTTCGTTCCGGATCCCGCTTTGAAGCGGGTGAAGACCGATTGACTTCTCCGAATTTTTAAAAATAGTTACTTTATAGCTAGAACCTTCAGATTGCATACACAGGTGCCCAATGCATTGGAGAAGCATCTAAAATAGCTTTCAGCCAGGACTGCTTCGACAGTACCTCACAGCAGTTGCGTTTATTTCTTCCTCGGCAAAAAAAAAAACATCGGTTCTCCGTCGAATTTTAAAAAAAGTTACCTTCTTCACAGCAGCTTCATTTATGGATCCAGTCATCTCCAGAGCTTTGTAGAAGCAGCAAAAAATTGCTTGAGCTCAGTAGCCTTCCATAACACATTGAAACAACCGCTTCTTTGCCGACCAAGACTATGCGGTTTGACTTACTGTCTTCTCCATTTTTTATAAAATCGCCAGTTCAACTGGGGACCTCCCTATTACGTACAGTCTTAGGTAATGCTTATTACATCATAGGAAAAAAGTGAGCGTGTCGTGTGACCCCGGTAACTATGCAAAAAAATTTTTTTTTCAAAGTCATTTTTTGTAAGATGGCGTCTAGAAGTTACAATGCGGTGCAAGTTTTAGACTTGCTTGATGCTGACTCTAGCGACTCAGGATCAAGCGGAGAGAAGGGAGACGACATCTAGGGCTATAGGAGGCCCTGTAATCAGGGTTGGTGGACCAGACCCCGTCAACTCTGATACTGAAAATGGGAGTCAAGAAGATGATCGAGGTAAGCTTGTCTTTCTCTTGTCTTTCTCTTGAAAAATAGCAAGCTTCTGTTGTGGAAAGGACTTATTTATAGCTATATTGAGATAGAGTAAGCTGTTTAGCTATAATATATATATATTTCATTGAGTTTTGAGATTTGAAAGTGGCTTGTGGTTTTTTGAACAATTTCAAATTTTCAAAAAAATTAAAAATTTTTTTTACCACATATACTACTAGGACCAGATGTGAATGCAGTCACCCACCCCGATTACGCAGATGAGGCGACAGGAGCAGAGTCTTCCAGTCATGAAGGAGAGGATACCGGACCTGAGTCTTCCAATGATGAAACACGAATAGGCAGCAGGTTCCAGTGATGAAGAAGAGGAAGTGACTCCTCCTGCTTCGAGTTCTGGACGTCCTCGCGGTCGGAGAAGGCGGGAATCGAAGAACAAGAGTCGGGTGGATGAGGTAGGGGGAGAGTGGAAGAAAGATGACAACACACCCATTGATATTCCATACTCTTTTGTGTGAAGGACCAGACTTTGATATTTGTGGCTGATCCTCCCCCCCCCTGAACATCCCAAAAGTTGTAATATGTATTGTTATTGTCGTTGTCGTTGTCTGTGTTTTTGTGGTGTTGTAGTGGAGCTTCACACTCGATGTATATGTGTGTGCGTGGAGTTGAAATGTTATTCTGGCGCTTCCAGATCTAACCGGGGAGGGAACGAACTCGGGGGGGGGGGGTCTTTTCCAATCGGGGCTACTATGCCCATGTAAGTTGAATTTCATGTATGTGTGTGTGTGTGTACACCAGTCAATTTATATTATACATTTATTTTTATGATCTGTATTCACCTGTATCTTCTTTTTTCTAGTGTGTGTGTGTATGTGTGTGTATGTGTGCATTTGTGTGTGTGCATTTGTGGAATGAGAGAGAGCAACCGTGGACAAACAGTATGTGGCACTTCCGTATACAACCTGGGAGGGAACTCTGGATCTTTTTGGATCGTGACTACTATGCCCATGTAAGTTGAATTTCATGTGTGTGTGTGTGTGTGTGCACCAGTCAATTTATGTATAATAAATTATACATTTATTTTTATGATCTGTATTCACCTGTAGCTTCTTTTTTCTTGTGTGTGTGTGTATGTGTGTGCGTGCATTTGTGGAAAGAGAGAGAGAGCAACCATGAACAAACAGTATGTGGCGTTTCCAGATCCAACCTGAGAGAGAACGAACTCGGTGGTCTTTTTCGGTCTGTGACATCATCCATGCCGGGTAAGTTGAATTTCATTTTTTCAACTTACTGATATTTGGGTGTCCAGCTAGGGCTGGGGGGGTTATGGTACAAGAATGTCAGTGAAAAGTAATGACGGGGGAGGGGGGGGGGGCAATTCAGCGAGGCCAGCTGTTATGTTACAAATATCATTGTTGTCTTGTGTTTATTTGGTATTGCATGGCCGTAGCAAGCAGTCCGGTTGGTCCGGTTTTGGCCGGACCAATATTTTCACCTCGTAGCCACACCCACCGTAGTTGCTGCATAGAGCATGTGCGTAGGTTCAAGGATTTGCAGCTGTTACATTCTCCTACTAGTATTCACTTGTGGAGCATATTCATGGCCTTAGCATGCGGTCCGGTTGGTCCGGTTTTTTCCGGACCAATATTTTCACCTCGTAGCCACACTCACTTTAGTTGCTGTGTGTAGAGAGCATGCACGCTGATTTATTCCAGGTTTGCAACTGTTAGGTTCTCTTTCCGCCATTTTTCACCTGGAGCTTTATTGGTTTGCTCGCTATCATTGAGCGGCCCATAATAGCTAATCCGTCAATTTCGGAAGTTTTCTTCAGATTCCTTTCTGCCAAGTAAACCTCAGTCTAAATAATCTGATGCTTCTTCACGCCCATAAACAAAGAACAGATGCCATTTGTCTCAAAACAGTTGTAAATAATTTTATTGGAGATTCCATTTACAGATCGAATATTTTTGGAAAGTGCTAGTCAACAATTACCATTTGTGCATAAATAATATATAATCAATCTACAAATAACAGAGATTAATAAAAGTATAACAAAATTAAAAAATATATATTGTCTTATCCCATCCTTTGCACTTGGCTGCTGAATGGGTCGATTTGTTGACCGAAGGTAATTTTCTTGAAATTGCATAATAAACTACATTGTACGTAGATGACACAAATAAATGATTAAATAAATATATATAATATATACAGGAAATTAATTGACCACAGACCACACCTACATCCTGGCCTGACCAACCAAAATTTGCTTGCTACGGGCTTGTATTGTATGGAGGTTCCGGATCCTATGGGAGGGATCGTTCAGTCTATGCCACCATCCATGCCGGGTAAGTTGAATTCCACGTGTGTGCTTGTACTGCTTTTCATTTTCAAATTACACTTTCTCAATACAACGATTGTTTCTCTCATGTACAGTGTGGAGTATACATACCAGGGTTCATACAGTGGGAGGCTAGCGCTGGGTTCCCCCCTAGAATTTTGGGAGTTGAAAACATTTTGGAAGCATTTATTTTTAGTCTGATATTGTATCCCATTATGTTCCTATCATAACTGAGCCATTTAGTGCATAGGACCGAACACTGATCATCAGTGTGAAGTATAGACTCGTATGCAAAGATGTGCATCAAAGTAGTGTAGGTTCCAAAAAATGGGTGTGGCGAAGTACACTCGGAGCCCCCACCCCAAACAAAAATCCTGTATGAAACCGCATACAATACATCATAAAGTTGCAATTATATAGGATCATGAATAATTTGTTGTTTGTATTACAAATATCTTTGTTGTTTGTGTTTTTGTGTATATGAAATTGTTTTGTAGTGGAGCTCGACGTCCGATGGCATACGTTCCTTGTGGACACTCATAGATGTCTCCTACACGATCACAATCAGCACCACACACAACAAACAACATATTTTATTGTTGAACTAATATAATATTGGTATAAAATGCATCAAACAATATTATTTCTATTTTATTTTATTTTTTTATTGATGTGAAAAGTGTATTTTTTGGGGGAAAAATTTTTTTTTTTTGAAATATTAGTAGATGGCTTAAATATTATTCAATTTTCTCAATCAAAAAATGAGGGGAATCCCAAACTCTTGGTCTATTTAGTGATATATGGTTGCTATGGGGTTTTCCCAGCCAGCATCGAGTTAAAAAAATATAACGGCAATGCTCTATTCCGCGGTAGAAAATTAGATTTTTCCGCGCGCGTCCAAACAATTCAGGAACGAAAGGGTTAAAATCAATCATTTAACAATAGTGTAGTTTAAGGCTCGCTCGCCATTTGTGCTCAAGCACACCACTAGTCTATATTTAATTAGTGATTGTTACGGCTAAAAGTGGTAGCCATGCTAGCTATCCATACCTTTAGATAGTCTCGCAGGTCAGACTCTCTGGAGGCGCGCGCGCAAGTGGCGCGGAAAATAAAAGAGAGTCTGGTGACTCTGTACACTTTACCGTGACACTGAGGAATGTTTCCCACGCATTCCTGAGGGTAAATTCGTAGGTGGCTGACGTATTTTATTCCGCGCGCATAAAAGTCAGCCGGTTGTAATTCCATTTGTTGTACTGCGGTATGGTGCAGAAAGCAAGTAGTTATGAGTTAGTTTCCAGAGCGATTAGTGAGGCTTCAAAGCTGCTTGGTTATACTAGGTTGAGAGAAGGACAGGAGCTGGCAATAAGGGAATTCCTGAAGGGCAAAGATGTTTTTGTCAGTCTTCCTACTGTGTCAGGAAAATCACTTTGTTATTGGATTTTGCCTTATATCTTCGATTTTATTAGAGGTAGGTGTGACTCAATCATGCAAAATCAAGTAGATATTTTGCATACAAAAGGTGTAAAAGCTGTGTATGTTGGAAGTGCTCATGCCCCTGTTATTGAAGAGATAAAGGATGGAAAATTTCAAGTTTTATTTTTCAGTCCAGAATGCTTACTGACAGAATTAAACTGGCGATATGTGCTACACTTTAAAGTGTTCCAAGAGCAACTTGCTGGATTTATTGTGGATGAAGCCCACTGTGTAAAACATTGGTAAGCAATTGAAATGACTTTGTAATTTGGTTCATTCAAACTACATCATTGATATTCACAGTAATGATTGTAATTTCCTTTATACTTATTCTTTAGGGGTACTGAGTTTCGTAAAGAGTTTTCAAACTCCCGATCATGTCCACTGTATGGCACTAACAGCTACTGCCACTAAGACAACCAGGAAAGCTATTTGCAATGTTTTGGGGATGCATAAGCCTTTCATCGTATCTGAATCTCTAAATAAACCAAACATCGTCCATAAACAACCTGGAACAATGAAAGAAACCTTCTCAGTTAACGCTGAACTACTGTTACAGCAGCGAACTGCAATGGATAGAGTACTGGTTTTTTGTCGGACTTTTGATGATTTTTCACACCTGTATTTGGACAGAATAGCTGAACAATTAACTGAACCACCTGGTGCTCCAGATCATCCAAAGTACCGTTTATTTTATATGTTTTCCTCTTGTACCCACCTAATGTTAAACCTTTAATTATAAATGAATTTACTTAGGAAAAAAGTACTCTTCGACTTGTTATAGCCACAATTGCTTTTGGTATGAGTCTGAACTGTTATAATGTCCAGAGAATAATTCATTGGGGTTCACCCAGTGACATTGAGGCATACATTCAGGAAACTGGAAGAAGTGGAAGGAATGGATTACACAGCGAAGCTATTCTATTTAATAAAACAAGTACAATAGGGTTGCATGTGTCAGAACAAATGAAGGACTATTGTCCGAACACAACCAAATACAGATGAGAGGTACTATTTGAAGACTTCGATGACACGAGTATCAAGCTCTAATGTGTACTTGCTGTGATTTGTGTGAACTGAAATGCACTTGTAAAGAATGTAATATGAAATAAAATTAACATAATTAATATCACAATCATAATAGTAATTCAATTTTTGTGGGAACTGAAATACACTAACCAAGAATATAATATAGAATAAATTAACATAATTAATGAATCTTGATCGTGTAATATTGTCCTTAAATTTGTGTGGTTGCTTGTGTGAATTGAAATGCACTTGTAAAGAATGTAATATAGAATAAATTAACCCTCTCGTTCCCGAATTGTTTGGACGCGCGCGGAAAAATCAAATCTTCCACCGCGGAATAGAGCATTACCGTTTTATTTTTTTAACTCGATGTTGGCTGGGAAAACCCCATAGCAACCATATATCACTAAATAGACCAAGAGTTTGGGATTCCCCTCATTTTTTGATTGAGAAAATTGAATAATATTTAGGCCCTCTACTAATACTTAAAAAAAAAATAATTTTTTTCCCAAAAAATTCCACTTTTCCCATCAATAAAAAAATAAAATAAAATAGAAATAATATTGTTTGATGCATTATATACCAATATTATATTAGTTCAACAATAAAATATGTTGTTTGTTGTGTGTGGTGCTGATTGTGATCATGTAGGAGACATCTATGAGTGTCCACAAGGAACGTATGCCATCGGACGTCGAGCTCCACTACAAAACAATTTCATATACACAAAAACACAAACAACAAAGATATTTGTAATACAAACAACAAATTATTCATGATCCTATATAATTGCAACTTTATGATGTATTGTATGCGGTTTCATACAGGATTTTTGTTTGGGGTGGGGCTCCGAGTGTACTTCGCCACACCCATTTTTTGGAACCTACACTACTTTGATGCACATCTTTGCATACGAGTCTATACTTCACACTGATGATCAGTGTTCGGTCCTATGCACTAAATGGCTCAGTTATGATAGGAACATAATGGGATACAATATCAGACTAAAAATAAATGCTTCCAAAATGTTTTCAACTCCCAAAATTCTAGGGGGGAACCCAGGGCTAGCCTCCCACTGTATGAACTCCTGGTATGTATACTCCACACTGTCCATGAGATAAACAATCGTTGTATTGAGAAAGTGTAATTTGAAAATGAAAAGCAGTACAAGCACACACATGGAATTCAACCGGCATGGATGGTGTCACAGACTGAACGATCCCTCCCAGGTTAGGATTGACTGGTGTACACATACACACACACACACATGAAATTCAACTTACATGGGCATAGTAGCACCGATCCAATAAGATCCAGAGTTCCCTCCCAGGTTGGATCCGGAAGTGCCGCATACTGTTTGTCCACGGTTGCTCCCTCTCATTCCACAAATGCACGCACACACATATACACACACAAACACACACACAAGAAAAAAGAAGCTACAGGTAAATTCAGATCATAAAAATAAATTTATAATTTATTATACATAAATTGCCTGGTGTACACACACACACACACACACATGAAATTCATTACATGGGCATAGTAGCCAAAAAGATCCAGAGTTCCCTCCCAGGTTGTATCCGGAAGCGACGCATACTGTTTGTTCATGGTTGCTCTCTCTCTTTCCACAAATGCACGCACACACATACACAAGAAAAAAGAAGCTACAGGTGAATACAGATCATAAAAATAAATGTATAATTTATTATACATAAAATGACTGGTGTACACACACACACATGAAATTCAACTTACATGGGCATAGTAGTCACGATCCAAAAAGATCCAGAGTTCCCTCCCAGGTTGTATACGGAAGCGCCACATACTTTTTGTCCACTGTTGCTCTCTCTCGTTCCACAAATGCACGCACACACATACACACACACACTAAAAAAAAAAAGATACAGGTGAATACAGATCATAAAAATAAATGTATAATATAAATTGACTGGTGTACACACACACACATACATGAAATTCAACTTACATGGGCATAGTAGCCCCGATTGGAAAAAAACCCCTCCCTCCCCACTTCCCGAGTTCGTTCCCTCCCCAGTTAGATCTGGAACTCCACGCACACATATATACATCGAGTGTGAAGCTCCACTACAACACCACAAAACCACAGACAACGACAACGACAATAACAATACATATTACAACTTTTGGGATGTTCAGGGGGGGAGGGGGGGGGGGAGCAGCCACAAATATCAAAGTCTGTGGTCCTTTACACAAAAGATTATGGAATATCAATGGGTGTGTTGTCATCTTTCTTCCACTCTCCCCCTACCTCATCCACCCGACTCTTGTTCTTCAATTCCCGCCTTCTCCGACTGCGAGGACGTCCAGAACTCGGAGCAGGAGGAGCCACTTCCTCTTCTTCATCACTGGAACCTGCTGCCTATTCGTGTTTCATCATTGGAAGACTCAGGTCCGGTATCCTCTCCTTCATCACTGGAAGACTCTGCTCCTGTCCCCTCATCTGCGTAATCGGGGTCGGTGACTGCATTCACATCTGGTCCTAGTAGTATATGTGGTAAAAAAAAATTTAAATTTTTTTGAAAATTTGAAATTGTTCAAAAAACCACAAGCCACTTTCAAATCTCAAAACTCAATAATATATATATATATATTATAGCTAAACAGCTTACTCTATCTCAATATAGCTATAAATAAGTCCTTTCCACAACAGAAGCTTGCTATTTTTCAAGAGAAAGACAAGAGAAAGACAAGCTTACCTCGATCATCTTCTTGACTCCCATTTTCAGTATCAGAGTTGACGGGGTCTGGTCTACCAATCCTGATACAGGGCCTCCTATAGCTCTAGATGTCGTCTCCCTACTCTCCGCTTGATCCTGAGTCGCTAGAGTCAGCATCAAGCAAGTCTAAAACTTGTACCGCATTGTAACTTGTAGACGCCATCTTCCAAAAAATGACTTTGAAAAAAAATTTTTTTTTGCATAGTTACCGGGGTCACACGACACGCTCATTTTTTTCCTATGATGTAATAAGCATTACCTAAGACTGTACGTAATAGGGAGGTCCCCAGTTGAACTGGCGATTTTATAAAAAATGGAGAAGACAGTAAGTCAAACCGCAAAGTCTTGGTCGGCAAAGAAGCGGTTGTTTCAATGTGTTATGGAAGGCTACTGAGCTCAAGCAATTTTTTGCTGCTTCTACAAAGCTCTGGAGATGACTGGATCCATAAATGAAGCTGCTGTGAAGAAGGTAACTTTTTTTAAAATTCGACGGAGAACCGATGTTTTTTTTTTTTGCCGAGGAAGAAATAAACGCAACTGCTGTGAGGTACTGTCGAAGCAGTCCTGGCTGAAAGCTATTTTAGATGCTTCTTCAATGCATTGGGCACCTGTGTATGCAATCTGAAGGTTCTAGCTATAAAGTAACTATTTTTAAAAATTCATAGAAGCCAACCGGTCTTCACCCGCTTTTAAGCGGGATTGGGAACGAAAGGGTTAACATAATAAATGATTCTCAATCATGGATTACAGTAATTACATTTTGTGTGAACTGAAATTCAGTTATAAAGAATATAGTATAGAATAAGTTAACATAATGAATGTAATGTAATTAAATTTTTGTGGTTGCTTATGTGCACTTGTACGGACTGTAATATAGATTAAATTAACATAATGAATCTCAAATGATCAATGTGTCTGTGGTTGTACGTGTAATATAATAAAGTATGAAATAATTAAAGTGTAATTTGATGATAGGTCAGTAAACTTCTTGCACGTTCTTCTATCCAAAGTTTAATTTCAGTATATTTAAGTTTAAGCATTATGTTGGAGTTCTCTGTGGTGAATTGCTTATGTGAGCGCAAGGAATTATTGTAAAAACTTTAGTTGTGTTGAACAATTGCTCTAAATGTTTTTTTGGTCAGTTGTGTTTGTATGGGCAGCTGATTCCTGAGACACTCCATTATGCAGGTCAAAACTAGACAATATTGTGGTCAGTGGCTTCAGTGCATGTTATACACACAAAATCGACTCCTCTGTAATATTTGAACCCATTCCTGCTAAGATCACCTTGCATTCTCTATTCAATGTTACATGTAGAGATCTGCTGGAATATTGTTAGCCTCTCGACCATGTACATTAACTGTACGATTCCATTTCAACTGGGCAGCCATTCGTGGTGAGAAAAAATATCTCAACTGCAGGAGAGCATTTAATGCTTCTGTGGCATAATTTGTGCGACCAGTTGCTTTATAAAAAATCAGCAACATGTAGCACCAGCATCGAATAATACGATTACCATCACCTTCCCGTATTGCGTCTTTAACCGATTAACGCCGGAAATTAAATTCACGATTACGTGCGCGTACTCCGAAATTGTTTACAAGAAATCGTGACCGTCACCTCGAGGCTTGAACCGCCTGAGCTTTTTCTTGTCTAGAGGCAATACGCTTCGAAGTAACCGACGGCGATGTATTAACTGATTGAAGCTAAAGCCCTCCTCTACCCGCGGGCTAAGTTTTGTTTAGTTTCTGGGCGTTTGAAGTGTATGAAGTGCGCACTCATTGGAAACTACAAGCTTCAAGGTAAGTATACCATTGTTAGCATCAGTATTGTAAAAGTTTAGGCTAAGACCTCATGTTTCATAGCTATATATTGTTGTTTTAAATGTTCACCAGCCGCTTGCTTTGAAATAATTCAGCAACTATGGATTTTGGCTGTTTATTTTTTTTTTGTGTGAGCCATATACTAGGATAATATAATATATAACATAACAAGCAATTATATAGACTACTGTGTTTGCAATTCTAGGATTTTTTTCTGATAATACTATGAAGCAGTCTGATTGAACTCCCATGGTGACAAAGCCACACCCATAATCACCACTGTACTGTACCATGATGTGTCTGTTGTTACTGTTCTTGACATAGATTGCACATCCTTCTCTTCATACCTGAGAAACTTTCTCCTAAGAAATCCATTTTATGGGCACCTTCAAGTAGGGGAGAACTGGGAGGAAGAAAGTCTGTATCCTCATGCAATAATAACTTGACCTTTTTGTGGTTAGTGTTGTTCAAAATCTATATAACCCTCTGTGTATGAACAAACGAAGCTAAAATAGCTTGCCTTTTTCAACCTTTATTTCCTCCAGGTCATCAAATTCTTCATTGCTGCCCTCCATGAAGACTTCTTGGCCAAGGACCTCTACACCTGAGAAGTCTTCTGCCTTATTCTATCTCTATTTCTTTGAGATCATAAAATTCTTCATCACTGCCCTCTATGAAGACTTCTTGGCAGTCTTTAAATTTTATTGACAACTTTATATCATATTAATAATTGATAAATATATTAGTCTATATATATTTTTTGGTAACTTTGATTTTCTTTATACACAAACAGTGCTACAATTTCAATCTATAAATAATAAAAAAAATTCTAAGGTAAGGGTCATTAAAACCTTGCCTCCCTTACACTTACCTCATAGGAGAATCGCTACGGCGTTGTGGGAGCTCTTGAAACACTTGCGATTGCTGCTGGTAGCTAATTGAAGCGGGTACTATGGCGGTTTTTACGCAAAAATGCGTAACCCGCGCTGTGAAGCACCCTCGTGCTTGACGCGGAAACGCGTAATTAGGCGATAATCGGTTAAACTCTAGTAATAAAAGTCCACTTGATAACATACCACATGCATGTGCATGTACTCCATCCTGAGGTGGCTCTACAGGTTAGGAACTTGCACTTGGAATGTTAGTATCAACAAATGTATCCACAAGTTGTGCAATAGCAAGAAGAACTAATCTAGTATGTTGATCTGTAGTAAGGTGTTCAGATTTATCGGGGAAAAACATCATACTTGGACGAGCATCAAGGCTATTCATATTAAATATTGTCATTGCAGCTGACAAAATATGAGCTTCGGTTAGCTACAAGAACAATACAATCCTCACATGCATCAAGGTTATCCATTGATTTCTTAATAACATTACGCCTGTTGATTAAGTTCCTCAATTGATACAAAATACCACCATCTCTTCCTGATGAAGTATTGTAATATTGTTTCCACATAGCCTACATGATTAGTCAATATATCAGTAAGGCAGTATTGACATATAAAACTCCATCATTTTCCCTGTCCCACCATAACAATGACTTAGGTGAGGGAGGCTGTAAATAGGATTCAGACAAACCTTCAATATTATCTTAATGTTATTCTCAAAATTCCCCTTGAAAGTATCTTCTTATGTGTGAGATTAAACACACTATGTGGAATGATTAATGTCCTTCAAATTACTACAAAAAGTGTCACACATGTGGTATCTACCATAAACATAGTAAACTACATGTAGTAACAAGTATATTCAACACTAGAGCACTACAGAAAAACCACAGTGAACATTATCTAAATGTTTACACCACTTAAATAAAATCATTGAAGGGTATGGTCAAGAAGCATCTGTCCCATGTAGAGATGGTGGGACATTTACATAAAGTTATCACTCAAACAACAATAAGATAAAATTAGCTTACTATCCTCTAGATACTGTTTGCAAATATCACAATATTTAACTCACACTTATAAGACATCCCTTAGCATGCCAGTCTTCACACACCGGAACAAGACCTTGAAGTTTATCCAAAGGGCGTAGAGAGTTGCTTCGAATTTTTTTATGATCTTCGGAGACTCTCTTTACAGGAGTAGAAATTCTGCTTGTAGAAGCTACTACTATTCCAAAATGCTGTCCAATTTTTTTAATTCCTCCTTGAATGCAACTCTTTATTTGTTCTTGTTCCTTGGCAATATTTGTAAGTCTTTCTAGTTGCCTGAAGCACTTTTTACATACTAGAATACCAGTAGTACAGGAGCAGTATTGCAAAAAACGTTGTATATCCACAGGGTCAGTAAAGCTAAGTTCTACTAATTTATTGAAGATAGGTAATAGATGAGCACAAGTAACACCACTCAAATATCTTGTATCTTTTCTACTGGGACAAGCACCACAAGCGCGCCTCCAGAGTGTCTGGCCGCGAGACTAACCTTTAGATAGCTATTAATTATTAGAAAATATTCTTGTTGTCAATATAGCTATCCTTATAATTGTTATTTAATTCAACAGAGTTAAAACTATTACACTGCATTTCAGTAGTGGTATATGTATACTTTTTAATAACATTTGAAGGGGGCCAGGTCAGCAGTGTCGCCCACCTCTGGCCGTTGACGACGACTAGATATAATTCGAAGGACCAGAAGCCCACTAGGCAGCACTACGACTTTAACTATCACCCCAAGGACTGTCGTAAGCTCCCGGGCAACAACTTATACTGCGCAAGATAAGACTTCTTGTAAATTAAGAAGATGAACTACATATAGGGAAGAACATAGGGTGATACGATTGGGTGAATAGGGGGAGGAGTTAGGTAAAGGGTCGGGGTATGACATGACTTTTGGCAGGTACATAAATGCTGACGAGTATACACATAACATACAGTGCATCCAGCTTAAAGAACAAACAATTGATTTTTTTCTTTATTTAAGCTTGAATACTTTACCATACCTGTGACATATCTCTTCTTTCTAGATTCTACACCAGTTTCCAGAGTACAACAAGAATTGGCCCAACAGAAGTCATAGAATCAGTCACCTTACATAGACTTTCAATACATTAGCGCCATTTTATTTTGACTCACTAAATCGCTGTCATTCTCACAAATCGTCAGTTATAAAACTTACGCGTTATATGCCCGACTCCCCACTGGGGAATTTCCCCAAACGCGCGCAACCGATTGGGTAATCCCCCACTTCATTAATAGCTGGTGTTTATTAATAATTAACACAAAGGTTCAGTATGGCTTCTGGAAGTAGATCTATGGAAGAAAATGCTTTCAAAAGGAAAAGGGGAGAGCTTGAGTTGCTGACTGACATCAGCAATATTCCACTAAATGCAACCAGCAAAAGGGCATGCACAGCAAAGACAGGAGAAAAGATTGAGAACATCCTGAAGGTGAAGGCCATCAAGGGAAGGCATGCATCAGCTCCACCACCAGAGTATCCACCACCAGAGTGTCCACCATCTCGACCTAGTAGGATGAAGTCCAAGTGTACAACTTACAATGAACAAAATGACATTATGCCATAAAATTAAACATAGTCCACACATAACTACAGAAGGCATGCATACACTACAAACACGCACAGAAAGAAACACGAGTTTTGTTACTCAAAAGGCTGTGGCACTTCAGATGTTTGGTGCCTGCATTTCCACTGGAATGGGGATTCTGGAAGCTTGCAAACTAGCAGGTCTTGCAACCGGCTTCAGTGATCAGAGCATTCGCAAATGGGCCCAGGAGATCTATGCGGATTTCTTTGGGATCCTGTCATCCTTGGAGGACTAGACAGACGAGAAGCTGGATGACGAGCTGGAGTCTGGAAGAGGGAAGCATCCCAAATGGCTTTCCCTAATACATGATGAGAACTTCAGATGCGACCTCAGAAATCTTGTAGTAGAGAAGGGATACGTGAAGTGGCGTCCTAACCTTACGCTACAGGATGTCATAACATGGCTCAAGGAAAAATATGAGGTGGATGTTTGCAAAACCACTGTCTGTGCTTGGCTCCATGAGATGGGGTTTTCATATCAGCAACACACAAAAGGAGTGTACTTTGATGGTCATGAGAGGGATGATGTGGTTGCTAGTAGGAGGAGCTACCTCAACACACTGCAGTCATACGAGAACCGCATGTGGGTGTATACTTCTCCATGTCCGGACCCTGCCATTCATCCAATTCTTCGTGTGTATCATGATGAATCGACCTACTACTCCAATTCAGACCAGTCCTTTCATTGGACAGATGGGACAAAGCAAATCCTAAAACAAAAATCTTTAGGACAGGCGATAATGGTGTCCCACTTCATTGAAGAAGTTGGGGGACTGCTGGAGTGTGATGGGGAGACGGCTGCACTTCTTATGGAGCACCAGACCGAGGGATACTTCACCAACGATCATCTCATCTCTCAGGTCTAATTATAACAAACAATGGTGATAATTAATAATAATAAATTATAGTAATAGTAATAATAAAAATAATAGTATTAGTAATAATAAAAATACATAACCGAAACCACCTTTTTAGTGAGACCACATTTTAGAAATAAACATGTTTTAAGTTTGCACAGACTCACAAGGCGATTTCTGTTTTTGAGAAGAAGTACCCCCAGTGCCAAGGTCTCTTCATTTTCGATCACGCTCCATCTCATATGAAGAGACCTGATGATGCGTTGAATGCTGATCGAATGAATGTGAGAGATGGAGGGAAGCAGCTATTTATACGTGACACAGAGTGGAATGGCATCATCCAGCACATGGTCAATGATGATGGTACGCAGAAGGGTATGAAGACAGTGTTAAAGGAGAGGGGCATTGACACTTCAAAGATGATTGCCGAGACCATGAGGGAACAACTTCGTCAATTTCCGGCAAGTGACAGTACCTAATTGCGCAAGAAAATTATTCTTTATGACTATTTACAATTGAATTTGAAACTAGTAGTATAATATAATTTTATAGTTCATTTCATTGACATTGCAGGACTTTCAGGGTAGCACTACAATATTGGAGGAAGCAGTTCGCAGTTGGGGGCATATCTGTCTTTACTTGCCCAAGTTTCATTGCGAACTGAATCCTATTGAAGCATTGTGGTGCCACTTCAGAAGCATACAAGGGCTCACTGTAATGGAACAATTACCAGACTACGGAGGATTGTTCCTGAATCACTATCCTTAGTATCGAAGGACACCATTGGACGCTTCTTTTCTAAATGCAGGGACTACGAAAGAGCTTATGAACATGGGCATACATGTGCCACTGTTGATAAAGCTGTGAAGGTGTACAAGTCCCACCGAAGAGTGTCTGAAATTTAGAATCTGTGATTTCCCTCCAATTTTTATGCTTTTTCTTAAGTGCTATTTATACATGCGCCGGACAGTCCGACACACACCAAAATACATGCAGGCACACTTTATAATTTTCAAGCTTTCATTACATGTAATTTAACATGCGTCAGACAGTCTGACTTACACCAAACATGAATTATATTTTAACCGGCTCTTTTCAGAGACATTTTTATTTTATTTTAACCGGCTCTTCCACAAAGCAAAAGATTTCACTTCATCTGCCTATTAATTGAACCATAAACATTGCTAATGACATATTTGGGTGTCAATGGTGACGAGAGTAGAAGTTGTGTACCACCATCAGCGCAAGGTGTAGCCCATTTATGTTATGGTCAGTCCTCTCTGTAGTGGCGGAGTGTGACAATCACGTGAGCATGTAGGGGAGAGGTGGGGTATACTGGAATGTATTGTGTGTAATGGTGGAGTGTCAGTTAAGTGTTGCATACTACAGTCAGCTAAAAAGTTCAGGAGTGTATGTATAGTCTACGTCACTGAAAAGTTCAGGAATATGGTCAATATTGTCAATGTCATCAGGTAATACAGTCTCGTCACTGTCATCAGGTAATACAGTCTCGTCACTGTCATAAGGTAATACAGTCTCGTCACTGTCATAAGGTAATACAGTCTCGTCACTGTCATAAGGTAATACAGTCTCGTCACTGTCATAGGGTAGCACTGTTTCGTCACTATCATGGTGTAGTACTGTTTCGTCACTGTCCTCAGGAAGCACTGTCTCTTCACTATCATATGGTAGATGGGTGTCATCACTGTCAGGTTGAGGGGATTCGTTATAATATATTTGTGGTGTCAGAGTCACTTGGTGAGGGTGTTAATGTTGGCAGTGTTGGATTACGTAACTGTTGTTTTATTGTTAGTCGTTCCAGAGAGGTATTACCAAGAGCATCCCTGACTTCGGGTAATCGCTGCACATCACCTTTAACCGACACCTCCAAGTGCAGACGATGTACCGGAAGTTTCTATTTCCAGGAAGCCTGGAAAATGGCGCAGATGTCACCTTCCTACAACAACAAGGGATGATTTTTTTTATGGAACAAGCCTTCTTGCTTTTAAAAAATGATTGGTGATGGCGAGATGTGTGTGCCCGAGCACAGAGTTACGGCATTGGTGGAGTACAGAAAACCTTCCACCAAGAAGCAGTTGCGAGCATTTCTTGGGACTGTCAACTTTTATAGGAAGTACATTCTAAAGATACACCAGTGGACGTCCAAGCTGACGTCTGCCACCTCTGACGCCATGCCAGCATCGGTCAAGTGGGAGAAGCCCATGGAGGAGGCATTCAGTTATTTATGTAAGTCTCTAGTTAGTCATGTTTCTTTATGTATTCCCACCTGTAATGATGAGTTTGTAGTGGAGACAGATGCTAGTGCTACAGGTGTGGGTGGAGTTCTGTCCGTCAGAAGGAAACAGCAGCTACATCCTGTAGCATACTACTCCAGGGAGCTGAGAAAAACTATGCAGCCCAAGATCTGGAGGGGCTAGCTTTGGTGAAAACGATTCGTCACTTCAGTTTCTTCCTCTATGGGAGGCCATTTGAAGTCATCACAGACTACAAGTCCCTAACATCCATCACAACGGGACCACAGAGAAACAGGAGGATTTTGAGGTGGGCCTAGGAGCTTACTAACTATTTGTTCTCAGTAGTTTACAGAAAAGGAGCAGAGAACACGGTGGCAGACTGGCTGAGCCGCCAATGTGGAGAAGATCAAGAGATGAATCAGCCAGCACAGCAGCTGTCAGCAACAAGAGCAGCACAGACAGCTGAAAAACAAGGGGGGAAGATGTGAGAGAAGTCCCTTACCCTCATCAAACTCCTCTCACAAGGAGTCGAGAACTGCTTAATTAACTTAATTACTTAATTGGTGGATTGGCCTTGATTGGTGCTCCCTGGCTATGTTTTCATGTAATGTTACCAGTAACAGCGTTTGGCTGCTTTCAGTGATTTCTATGTCATGCACATCATGATACTGGGCACGTGCAGAGTTTTCTATATTATGGCTTTGCACATGTCCCGGGAGTGAGTCTGCATTCATTGGGTTTTTAATAACATAACCTCAGACAACCTGGTGCTATCTAACTGTGCCTTAAGAGGCCAATAGCTATACCTAATCTTCTGTGACAAGCAGATTCTGGTGGCAGCAACAAACACTTTGTTGCCTCCACTGTTAGTTGGCGGAAAACCACCCATTCCAGTCACAACATGTTCTTCTTTTTCAATGAAACCTTCTTGACTTTTGAAAGCATTGGTTTAGTTTTGTGAAAAATTTAGGGAGAAACTGATTAACAAGAAACTCTTTGTTTGCTAGTGAAGTCCATGCTACCAAGACCTGTATTGTTATCCTAAAAATTACCAAGTTTGTTCTTTCTTGTATAACTAGCTAATACCACCCAAGCCGCAAAATGATCTCCCATTGTCGAGCTATTTCTTACACGCGCCTAGATGATCACCTTTTCTGGGCGAACGAGGGTAAAACAACTTTAAACGATACCTTGCCAATCCCGTTTCAGTTAATTATCTCAGGTGAAAGTAAGTTATCACTCTTTAGGGCGTGGCTTTCGTTTTGTCGCCTGGGCGCACTATGTCGCTACTTTTCTAGTGTGGAAGCACAATCTTGCTGTCTGTACAGGAGTCTGTAGATGAAGTAGAATAGTGGATGTCCCTGGATGAGTACCTGTGGGGGGACTGTTAATGGAGACCATTATTGGAGGTGATGCTTGGCTATTTGGCCTGTTTTATGGTGCATATCTTTCTAGGTTTCACTCAAGCTGCTACATTTAAGTATTTCCATGACAAGCTCATTCACTATTAACTACTACCTGTAATAATATACACTATGACTAATATATAAGCTCTAAAATTGTGTAGTATTTACAAACCTAATCTATAATCTCCTCTTTTTGGCTTACATCTACTAATGTATGACTGACTGAAGGATAAAAAAGGAGAATTAGTTGAATTAGTTTTTTTAATTAATAGTTCAATAAGTCAAATCACCTCTTATAAAATCATCAAACCAAATGAATACATAAAAAAAAGGTGGACTTGTGGAGATTTCAGGCTAAAGAAATAAAAGGAATAATTATGGTGTGCTGGTTATTTTGGTTGGCAATCATCAGTTATGTTGTTTTTGTCAGACTAGCTAGTCCACGACACCAGATTCTCCTTTTCTGTAGAAACTATAAGGCTATTCATGATTTTGAATGCATGATACTTTTGTTACAATAGAGCTGATTAAATAACTATGTGCTGGTGACGTTTATTAAAACTCAAAAGAGGACGAAGACTGTAAATTTAATAAATAAAATATAGCTAAGACATAAAAATATTAGGTTCTAAACTAAGTTACTTGTGCTGATTAATAATAATCATATGTATAATCCCAGCATAAAGTTACAATTTTCATTTGTCTTTTCTAGTTAATGTTTGTGTTTTATTTGTTTGTTTAAGCGATATAAAATTAAAATAAGAACAAATTGTAAGGTAGTTAAAGTTGAGCACTCTTGTTTGGTATAGCAGTCTTTGAGGTATGTACTCACAGAATAGCAGGAAATAGCCACAGTTATAATTAGTAGGCCATCAGAGGAAACAGAAACATAAGGAAGCTAAGCATTAGAACTGTCTAAACTACTGAGAGAAAATTGTATTACAAATTATAATCAAACAAGTATGCAATAGCTAGTAGGTTCTTATGCAGTTATTTGATAATGGGGTTTCAAATTGTGTGCCCACTTTTACACATGGCATAAGTTCTGGAGGTTTATAAGAGGACAATATTTATTCACACAGAGAAAATTAATGAAAACAATAATACGCTTGCCATTTTATATCCAACTTAAACACGTCTCTAACATCAATTTATAAATGTTTAAATCTTCAGTCTTGCTCAGACAATCTGAGATGGTTCTTGAGAGAATATGGGCAAAGCAGATGGACATAAATGGATTACTTTGTTTAGTTGAAATGAATGGAGCAGCATGGATGATGAAAGTTGCTTACAAGTGTGGGATTGGGAGGGGGGGGGGGGGGGGGGGGAGGGGTATAATCTACAATACACCAATTTACTGTCATGAAAAACCATTTTCCAATTATATATTTCATGTAAATAACATTTACATTAACTCAGCTAAATTAAAGTGTAATGCCATAGTGATAATTTTATGGGATTTATCTAGTTCAATTAAATTTTTTCAAATATTACAATGTCAGTTTGTTCAATGTTATTAGTTTTGTCTTTGAGGATATGCATCAATATAAAATTCTTAACTTTCATCTGGAACATCACAAATTCTTCCTGATATCTCATGTCATGCCCCGCCCATTCATTCTTACTTTTGGTATAACTCACGTGATGGTCATACGATCTTTATGATGATTCTCGTTTTATGTTTGAAAATGATTACAGTCTAATTTAGTTCTCTATTGATAGCTGCCTTATTCTAGTCCTAACTTTAACTAGCAGCGCTTTGCTCAAGCAGTAGCCGTTGCAATTGGCGACCCTGCCAGGACAGAGTTGAGCGGTCGATGTCGAACAGGGAACTGAAACATTTGGATAGTAGTCGTTGTGTGGTAGCTAAGACAAGATCGGGAAGGAACGGACGAAAGATGGTGGAGGAATCGGTTGAGGACTTGAAGGCTCGATTACTCAGCGTACAGAAAAGGCTGGAGGCGAAGGAGGCGGAAGTGGAAAAACTCACACAGGAGGTTAGCGATGCTAGGGTTGTAGCAGACGAGGCTGCAGCGGAGTCAGCGGGAGCGGTAACTCGTGCTGATTATTTACAACAGGAGCTGGAAAACCTAGAAGTGCAGAGTGAACTTGCCAAGCTTCGTGCTCTGGAAAATATTCGTGCTGAGCATCAACTAGCTCTTGCAAAGGAAGCTGAGATGCGGTCTGCTGAACAAAAGAGGACTGATGCCTGGATTCAAGACCTCAGGGATGGTTTTCAAGCTGAGAAAGGGGTTCTACTACAGCGGATTGATGCCCTGGAAAAAGGAAACATAAGCAATGATAATGTTGACGACCCCGTACCAAACGTCAGTGATTTTGACGATACCTTACCAGATGACTCTGAGGTAGATGCAGCTCTGGGAGCAGTGGAACTTCCTCATCCCAGGGAAAGCAGCCCTGCCGTGAGTAGGTCAACAGCAACTGTAGTCATGTCAGAGGGAACTGTGCCGGGAGTTTCTGTTAGTTCTGTGATGTCCAGCGGATCTGGAGTGATGGTCACAGGTATTTCTTCAGTAACGGCCACAAATTCTGATGTGACCGGGTCGCTTGGATGGCCTGGCGCTACTACTACTACTGTTGTGAGCAGTATGGGAGAGGCTCCATTGGTGTCTGCTGTAGTGGGCGCGGCAAGACCATTTCCATTGGCTCTCACTGGTATGAGTCCTGTTGGATCTATGGTGTTGACACCTGTAGTGAGTTCTGTAAGGACAACTCCTTTGGTGACAACGATGGTGAGTACTGTGGGAGCTACGCCATTAGCATCTACTGTTGTACCTAGCTCTGTTGGAGGATCCTCGTCCATGGTTGCTGCAGGTGGGACTAGTCCTGCTATTACTGGACCACCTTCCACAGGTATAGGCAGCTCTGGTGGACTATCGCCTGCTGCCGCGGTGTTTCTTCCAACATCATCTAGAATGACAAGTGATGTCACAGTGGCACCCTCATCTGTGATAGGAACTTCTGCAGGAAGTGTTGATGTGCTTCCTGGAATCCATGAACCAACTCTACCTACGGGAGGTGTCATGGACAAGTTTAGTCAGCTGTTAAAGGCCCAGACTGAGGTCATGATGGCTCAGGTCAAAGCAGCTGCGGTTCAAAGTCTACCTAGTCTGACTCATTATACGGGTGAAGGAAGCGACGCTACGGATGATGAGTTTGACAGATGGGTTGAGCGATTTCGCGAGAGAGCCAAGTTCGCTGATTGGACGGAAGCTGAGCAACTTTACCAGTTGAAGCTCCACCTGGACAAATTGGCTCTGGATGTATTCAGGATGTTACCTGATGATGAGCGTAAGACTATGGATAGTACATTAGCAGCTTTACGGAAACGGTTTCGGCCTGCAGATATCGAAGAACTTCGTGGTCTGGACTTTCATCATCGGATGCAGGATGATGGGGAGACAATTGAGCAACTTGGGATTAGCATCCAACAATTGGGACGCAAGGCTTTCCCAACTATCACTGGAAAAGACTTTGATAGGTTACTCAAGGGTCGTTTCTATCAAGCTCTACTCGTCAAGTGGCAGCGGAAGCTGGGCTGTCCTAAACCTGACGAGGGATTCCATGAACTTCTGGCACGTGCTAGAATGTTGGAAGGACATGAGAAGCAGTTTGCTGTGTCTGCATTGAATCGGAGTGGAACAAAGAGTGGATCGAATGAAAGGTCTCGGAAGCAACATGCAATGTCATCTGACCGTCAAGCTGCCTCAACGACTTCTAGGACTACTGAAAAGTCAACTGAAGTGGGT
>WLWD01004502.1_pt1 | contig 40520 bp, 14 predicted proteins | sample 6712731 | NCBI WGS metagenome assembly WLWD01 (sample SAMN12718690, study PRJNA576275) | sponge metagenome | isolation source: marine sponge | host: Mycale hentscheli | place: New Zealand: South Island, Marlborough, Capsize Point | collected 2014-11-01
CCATCCAACTTGCAACTAACAGAATCCTCTGGTTTATCGATCAGTACCCGTATCACCCTAGAAATTGAATTGTTTACCGTTTTGAATTCTTTTGCGGGTGCAGTTCAAACTTGAAAACTTAAGGGACTTCCATTTCTATTCGAGTTAGTGGCGGTGGTAAGTCAATACGCTCTTTGTCATGGTTATAAGCCGTGCGCAACAGTATTTACATGAAAATACATTGTCCACTAGACTACTGCGAAGGTAAGTCTGTGTAGGTGCATGTCCAGCTGTGTCAAAGCATTGTGTGTTACAACTACTTCTTAGCTAAAGAATATCACAAAGAAAACTTTTAAATAACGTGTATTGTTCTGTTGTTGTTGTTTTTTCCTTCAATTCAAGCAGTTGCAGAGAGTTGTTACTATGGCACTGAAATCCCTTTACCCTGTATGCTAAATTTAAAAACTGGACCTTATTTTCAGTAGCTTCAGTGTTAGAAGTCAAAATCATTCATATAAAAATTATAGTCTTTAGGCTCGCTCGCCATTTGTGCTCAAGCACATCACTAGTATATAACATACACATAAAATACAATTGAAATGGGCCCCAGTCAAATAAAGGCCGAGACCCGATTAGAAACAAACCGCTAATAAATAAATAAACTAATTCCATCATTTATGTATGTCCAGTTATGTGAAAGTATTGTGAGTTAGAGTTTCTACTTAACAAAGTGAATGCTTAAATAACATGACTTATTTTTTTTTGTTATTTTTGTTGTTTTATTTCCAAACAGTTGTGGGAATAGTTACTGTGACATTGTATCCATATATTCGGAATTAAAAAACAAGACTTTCCTTTAGTAGCTAGACTATCAATCAATTAACATGAGTGTAGTTTTATGCTCGCTCGCCATTTGTATTCAATCACATCACTGGTATATTATGTACATACGAACATACCTATGTATATATATATGTATGTATACATGTATGCAAGTATGATGTATAATAAACATGTAGCATGCTATATACGTACATTCTCTGTCTCTACATTATGTGTGCTTTTGTAGAGAAAACAAAGATTTCAATTTTGTTCATTTATTATTATGCTTTCAGTTTAGATATTAAGAAAATATTAACTATAAAATTATTGGTGATAATGATATTATAAGGTCAAAAAACTTTTCTTACTCTTTCAAAAATAAAGTAAGCGAAAGATTAAAGAAGATGTAACGTTTCCTGCATCGAAATTACATTATAAGTTGCATTTGGTTGCATGTGGTACCAAAATTTGCAGAGCATTTTTGGTAGCTTGTGAAAAACTATTTTGGTTATCTTGGCACATATTTAATTGAATATCTAGAAAAAATATTTTAATGTACCTTAATAATTGTTATATATTTCTTTTAATTAGATATATCAGGAAGAAAATATTCAGACGCAAAATTTAAGAATTCAATCAAGTCAACACATGGTACACGTTATAAAACAGGTATTAATTGAAATTATAATACAATTATTACATTGGTAGAGTTAAGTGAGATGGAACTCCATAGGGTACACACTATTACATGTAATTGTATTAGACAAGTGGACTCACTTATATTGGCCATGTTTCTATATAATTATCAAACGAGTGAAGTGAGATAGAATTAGAGTTGAACAATTTAAAATCGGGTGTATGTTATATTTATGTATATTTAGTATGTGTACCCCTCAAATGCCTTCTTTCTACTAAAAATACGGCATTTTTGGCTTGACTCCAGTTTCTTCACATACTACAGCATTAAGAAAGTGTTAGTTTAAATTTGTGCTCCAAATTGTGAGGTAATTCCTGGGAAAAGCCTATTTTTCAAATCACAAAATTTGGCTGTGACAGGTTACTATGACATTATCTAGTTTAAATAAAGTACAATGATGACTAAAGTATTAAATAATGTATAAAATAGTTCTCTCTACATGTTTGCTAACGACAAACATTTCAATTTCATACATTCAAATGTTGCTTTCATTTTAGATATTACGAAAGTTATTGCTAGGAATATTGTTGATGATACTATAAGGTCAAGAAAGTTTCCCCAGTTTTTCTAAAGTGAGCTAAATAATGGTGATGAGTTCACAGACCCAATTAAAGTTTTAGCTACTGAAAGTGCAGTAATTTAACGCCATATAATATATACATACTTTTATATACGATATAATTATATACTCTTTATCACTTAGGTTCTTTTGGAAGAAAATATTTGGACAAAAACCTTAAGAATTCCATCAAACTATCACATGGTACACGTTACAAGACAGGTACTAATTGTGTAATTAATAAAATGGAATTAGTAGTATTGGGTCCACTATAATTTATTTATTCCCACACTTTATAGGCGAGTGAGCGAATCAAGTGTGGAACTATACCAGAGATACAAATTTGAGCAAAGAACAAAATATCAAATAATAAATTGATAGCCACTGAGTTAAGATGTTTAGTCTTTGATTAGCTAGATTATAGATTATTCTTCAAGAGTCTGAATACAGAAAATTGTATTGGCATGCAGCAATATAGAAAGAGATAAGCAGGAAAGAACCATTCACCCTAAGCTTCTCTTCCTGGTGAGCATGAATGACTAGTAACATGAATGGTGAGAGAGTGAAACAAATGACAATATCCAGGATGTTTAATTAGGTATCAAGATAAGTGAAGGATTTGTTTTAGAATCGGTTATTGTTAAATATAAACTTGCAGTAATCATAATGACATAATATAGTTTTAATCTTGCGATTTTTTTTAATTGTTCTCTGAAGTAGATTTAAGCTAGCTCGTTAACTGGCTGAAAAGTATAGGCTAACTCATTCGCCTACTCAAATACATATAAAATTTCAAGATATCGTAGTCATTTCTAGAATAGTTTATGTTTTTTTATTCATGTTGTTTAATGATATAAATTACTTCTTCCAGTAATATACAATATAGATATATGCACATAATAATTATGTATTATATTTTTCTTGTCTTAGGTTTCTTTGAAAGAGAATATTCAGAGGCAAAATTTAAGAATTCGGACAAGTCAACACATGGTACACGTTACAAGATAGGTATTAATTATAATAAAAGTACAATTATTACTGTCTTTGTAGAGTGAAGTGAGAAAGTGCCCTATTTGGTACACATTATTACACATTATTGGATTAGACAAAAGAATGACTCACTGTATTGGCATGTTTTTATTATTATCGAGCAAGTGAAGTGAGATATTATTAGGGGTGAACAATTGTAAATCAGGTATTTTATAAGTATGTATATTTGGTATGTGCGCTCCTTGAAGATGTTAAACTCGATTCATACTATTAGTCTAGTATTAGATGTGGAAAGGTGTTTGTCTATAATAGCTACAAAATTGCTATACCCATTGCAATTTATTATCTCCCTAATTTTATGTATGCTTTTGTAGAGAATGACAAATATTTCAATTTCATTCACTCTATGATGCTTTCATTATAGGTATTAACAAAATGGTTGCAAGAAATATTGGCAATAAGAATGTAAAGTCAAGAAGGTTTCCCCAGTTTTTCAAAGGTAAGTGAAGAATAATAGATGATTAGAGTATGGTGTTTCTTGCATGGAAATTTACCTTTTTAGCTACGTTGGATGCATGGATTACCAGAAAATTTGCTAAGTTTTTATTTGTCTTCTCTTGGCATGTTTTTAATTAAACAACTGGAACAACAGTCTGTGTTTCTTATATTATTATATTTTTTATTTAATTAGGTTTATCAAAAAGAAAAGATTTACACACAAAATTTGAGAATTCTATGAAGACATCACATGGTACACGTTACAAGACAGGTACTAATTATATTATTAAATATTTTGTACTTACAATCCAATCATTATTGTAGTAATGAGCAAAACTCTGAATTATACAACTATAGATACACGTACTAATATGAAGTTTATCCAATACTATTACAAATTGCACTGATTGCAGAATATGTAATAATAGTAACAAAAAATTGAGACTTTCTTTCCGTAAATTATTATTTTAAAAGTAGGAGTTAATTTTGCATGCCACCTACTTTCGCAGTTCTATAGTAAATGAATGCTTAATTTTAGCAGGAATTAATGATCAATTTAGTGTGTTACTTAATTACTACACTTATACTTACACAAACAATAATGTAGAAATAGTCACTGGTCTCTGTAAGGAACATACTGTCTGTTGTGCTGTTAAATTGTGTGTAATAAGCTTGGTATCTTGTTTGTGTTTTGTCTCCGTTTAGTGGACTATATAAGAACATGTTATAGAAGAGTGAGACATTATAATAGTTACAAATTAGTTTCAAGACAATTTTAAAGTAGATAAAAGTAAAGAAATTGAAACCACTGGGTCACATGGCCTAAGCTGACATTCTTGGTTACGAGAAAGAATGGTGAGGGAGTAAAACAAGTGAAGCAAGGAAGTGTAATTAAAAATAGAGGATATGGTTGAATTATTAAATAGTTTTTAAAGAATGATTTTTATGGGTACAAATATTATAGTGTCAAAATAAGTCACTTATAAATTCTTCATTTTCATTCATTTTATTCACATGTTTGTTTTCCTTGCAGATATACGTGTTATTTAAATGTTTGTGTTGCTTGCAGATATTAAGAAAACAATTTCCCATCATCATGATAATTTCGGTGATATTAATGAAAGATCAAGAAACTTCGCAAAGCCTTACAAAGGTATGCAAATTTAATATTGCTTGCTATCAAGTTTTAATAAAAAGCATAAAATATGCTTACTCTTAATATACGTCAAAATGTATCTTTTTTTTTTCATTTCTATAAATATACTTTAAAGAAGTATCACTTGCAGGGATAACACAATTGTAAATTAGAGATGTTTATTTGTTTATGTTTGGACATACATATGTCATGTTGTACACTTTGACCCTCCCGTATTATTGTGTTAGCTGAGTGTCCAACCCCGTTTCAAAATTCACTAAACTGAATCCTCTGTTTATCGATCATTACCCGTATCACTCTAGAAATTGAATTGTTGACCGCTCTGAATTTTTTTGGGGGTGCAGTTAAAACTAAAAAAACTTACTGGAGTTACTTTTCTATTTAGTTAGTGGTGGTGGTAAGTTAATATGCTATTTGTCATAGTTATAAGCCCTACACAACAGTATATATAATACTTAAAAATTCATTGTACACTAGACTATCCACAGATGTAAATCTTGTGTAGGTATGTTCAGTTGTGTGAAAGTATTGTGTGTTACAACTACTACGAATATCACAAAGAAAAAGTTTGAATAACGTGACTTGATTTATGGTAGCATCAAATTATGACATACCTACGCCTTGTTTGACTAATGTAAGCCCAGTGCATGAGATTTCCACTACTGAAAACCAACTACAGGATAAAGAACATGAGGAGACAAAGACCACTCCTGTATATAGTCATCTTTTTCAAGGAAAACATGTAAGAACATTGAGGAAAATATCCACCAATGAAGATCTGCCTAAAAATGAAGATCACCAGGAGATAAAGACCACTCTCATTTATGTTCAGCCAATTTGATGATATTATCAGTCTATTTGAGACAGGCCCGTAGGCAGGGGGGGCTCACGGGGGCTCACGTGAGCCCCCCTTTTGAAATATGATGCATGCTTAGTCAATATTATTAATGCATATTTTTATACACATTAGTTGGTTATTTCATACAATCTGAATGCATTAATTCTATAAACATCATCCTTTCAGTATAGTAAGTCAATTGACACATATATGTTTGATAAGTGTTAATTGTCACACTTACCACAATACCGCCTGGGCAGCTTACACTGAAAAGCAGCTGGAACTGCTGTCAGCTTAAACTTCTTGTAAGGTCAAGATGAAGAGAAAGAGGGACTCAAAGGACATTCGATTTTTTTTCAAGAAACCAGCCACCAACATTGGTAAAATATATTATAGGAAAATATAGCTGGCAATAATGTGGTGTGCTTTTGATTCTAGAAACCAAACCTGCTGATATACAAACTGTTCTACCCGAGAATGAGGAATTAACAAGTAATCCAATAGTGACCACTAACAGTGCAGAGGAACACTGTCTCTCTGATATGCCCTTACAGACTGAGGGTTCAAATGCAGGTATGTTTTATATTCAACCTAGAGCAGCTGTATCTTCTATCTCTTCTGAACCTTCTACTAGCAATCCAAATTCATCAATGGAAGGTACTATAATATCTAACCCGTGTTATGATTTGGGGAACATTTTCTTGTCATCTTTTTCTACAAAAGATTCTCTTCAAGTTGTAAAAAATCTTTCTAGTGATGAAAAATACTTCTACCTTTATAATCATGTTTTACCCCCCTCAACATTGCCAAGTACATTGCTTCATGGTAAAAATCGTCGCTTTAATACGAGTTGGATAGAGCGATATCCTTGGGTACTGTACAGCCCAAAATTAGATGCAATAATGTGTGGCCCTTGTTCTATTCTGCTTACAACTGATAAAAGAGAAGATAAAGGCTTTCTTGTGAATAAACCTTTCAATAACTGGGAAAAGCTCAATAGCACTTTATCTAACCATTCACAACTGAAATACCATTTGGATTCTGTACTAGCAGCTGACACATTGAGAAGTACAGTACTAAATCCCAAGCAAAGAATTGATGAGGCTACAAATTAAATAGTTCAAAGCCAGATGACTGAGAATACACATATTCTTCAACAAATAGTTCGTGGTGTCATTTACTTAGCTAAGCAGGGTATACCTTTCCGTGGTGATGTTGAAAAGATTAGCTCACCAAAAAATCCAGGAAATTTTTTAGCATTGCTAAAAAGCTATGCTGAGACAGATGAGATATTGTACAATCATCTATATAGCCCCAAGTTAAGGAATGCTACTTATCTCTCACCTACGACTCAAAATGATATTATTAACATCATTGGCTATGATATGCTTCGTGCTGGTATTGTTGAAAAAGTAAAGGTAGCTAAATTTTTTTCAGTTTTAGCTGATGAAGTTTCCAGCTTTAATATTGAACATTTGGCTATATGTTTGCGTTATGTTGATGCCAATAATGATATTTGTGAAGATTTTGTTACTTTCATAAAGTTAGAAAGAGTACGTGCCATTGACATATATGAAGCTATTACTGGTTGTTTGGAAGAACTTGGACTGTCTTTAAACAACCTGAGAGGTCAGGGATATGATGGGGCTTCAACGATGAGTGGGGAGAAGTCAGGTGTACAGAAAAGGATACGAGAGAAGCAGCCTAAAGCAATTTATACTCATTGTGCTGGGCATTCCTTTAATTTAGCTATTTTGAGTTCTTGTACTTTGCCTCCTATCAGAAACTGCATTGATCAGGTTAAAAGTATTACACTCTGGATTAAAAATTCTCCTAAACGGGATGCTCTTTTGAAAGCGGTTGTTAATATTACTGGTAATAAGCACAACAGTTGTACTTCTCGCACACCATTGTTGAATGTATGCATTACCCGCTGGGTAGAAAATATTGAAGGTTGGGAGAGGTTTACACTCTGTCATCCATTTTTGGTAAAGATGTGTGAAGTTATTCTCTATGGGGATACTCAGTTACAGTTGTACAATGATGGATGGTCAGCAGAAGATAAAAAGAATGCTTTGGCGTATCTAAAGATTTTGGAATCTTTTCAGTTCATATTTTCTCTGGTTACCCTGCAACGTACACTATTAGTGTACATGAAAGAGGCTGTGGTTAAACTTCAAGGGAAAAAACAGGATATTGTGACAGGTATAGCACTAGTACAAGATTGTATTAAGGAACTGAAGGATTTGAGGAGTGACATACAAAATTATTTTGAACGCATCTTTCAGCATAGTTGCCGATTAGCTGCAAGGTCTGATGTGTCTGTTACAGTACCACGTATTTGCCAAAGACAGCAACATCGCATGAATCAGCAGAGTGATTCTCCAGAAGAGTATTACAAGACCACTATAACTATTCCTTTTTTAGATCAGCTGATCAGCGATCTTAGCTGTCGATTTGACAGGCATGCAAAGCAAGCTGCTTCCCTGCAAGGTTTATTACCTACATTTATAACTAAGTCATCTTCTCCTTCTGCTATAAAAGATGCCGTTGAATTTTATTCAGAAGATTTGCCTAATGCAGGTATTGTGGATGAGGAGCTTTATCGATGGAAACACAAGTGGCTCTTGATCCCATCCCAAAATAGACCCCATACACTACATGAGGTTCTCCAGCAATGTAGTGAGCATGGTTTTCTAAATTTGTTTACACTCCTGAAATTATTTGCCACTATTCCGCTGAGTTCATGCTCTTGTGAGCGATCTGCATCAGCTTTAAAGAGGCTGAACTCATACTTGAGATGCACCCAGACAGAAGAACGATTGAGTTCTCTTGCTCTAATACATATGAACTATGAAACTAGCATTGATGTTAATGAAGTATGTAAATCTTTTTTAGAGAAAAACCCAAGACGAATGCAATCAGTCAGTTTGCTGTAAAGCTAACAATTATTATAACTATTTTTTTTGTTGTTTGATAATATTTTACAATTAAAAATATACTTTGGTTTTATTGATTTGGCTTAATATAAATTAGATAGCTAAATAGCAAAATGAGTGGGTAGCTAAAGCTAATATTGAAATGAACAAACAATAGGAAATAGCGTTGGAAATTAATTTATGCATTTGTTTCCATCAAAAGGGCACATTCTCTTCCATGTAGTCCAATTTGCAGCCATGCCCGTGAGCCCCCCCTTTGAAATTTCTGGCTACGGGCCTGTGAGATAACATTTGAAAAGTTCAAAATTAGCTATTGTAATACAGCTAGCTAAAAGGGTTTAGTATAGAATAAACATGGCTATAGTAGTAAAAATACAGAGTGATAACTACAAAGTATTCTGCAATGACAATTGCTTGCTTAATGACTAGTTAGAAGCTCATTCAGATGTCGTGATCATACAAGATGATTAAGATTAGGCTAAAGAGAAGAGAGCTTTGAGTTACATCTCACAGCTAAGTTTTAGTTCCTCATAATTATTTAGTTTTCAGGAGCCTAAATGTAGTGTTTGGTACTCTAATAAAGTATAAATATATAACTCTCCTAAAGTCAAGGTTACCTTCCCACTCAAATTTCCTATCTGTATACTATGCAGTATACATATTCTAGTTCACTTTATGATTATTTGACATGCGTTCCTTGTATACTCATGTAAACTAGCACCATTATGCGCACTACCTGGTAAATGCCAGCAAACTATGAATCATTCAGAAATCATCCAGTATTCTCATGTGTACTTGGCATGTTTCGTCCAGTTCATTCCATGTAAACTGTCTTTATGAAACAACTCAAATATATTCCCATGGAAATAATACATAAAGATACTTGTATACTCCAAATTGGCTACTATGAACAATGTTGATTGTCATTTATAAAATATATCATATAACAAATGTTAAACGATTAATAACAGTCAGATGTGGCAGAATTGTTTACTTCAGCCAGTTACAGAGCAGATACCTGAAGACATAATACTCACAAAATAATAGACCATTATAGACATATCCAGATATCACAAAAAAGATAATAAAGAGACTAAACATTCGTTACTAAACTAAAGATTGTTCATACATAACAAGGAATGTGAATACTTTACCTAATACAATAAATACTTACCAAATTAAAAAAATACACACACACAAATGCTTAGCCAAAGTTATAACAACAACAATAAAAATACACCTATGCTACAAATAGATAAAAAATATTTAACCTAATTGGTTTCCATTTTATCACACACTACTTTACCAAAGTAAAAGATCACACATAATTTATCAACAGACTTTACAACACCAAAAGATCACTCATACCTTACCATAACAAGAGATCAGATACTTTACCAACCAAGAGATCACAAATACCTTATCAAACCAAGAGATCACAGATACTTACCAATCAAGAGATGGTTGGAGAGTTTTGTGACAAACTATTACAGACCAAAATGCTTTGATTAGAGACAAAATTTGAACCAAAGTGGTACATCGTTGATAAAAGTCTTACAGTGACTTGTATGGTACATGTGTATGAGTGGAGTGTGAGATGTGCGGGTGATTAGAGGTGTGTGTGTGTGTGCAATGTGAGTATAATGCGTTGATGGAGTTCAAGATACATACCATGTGACATTGCATTGGGTAAAGAATCATCAAACCAGGTGTATCTGGATAGGCTCATATGAGGCTTGCGCATATTTGTGGTTCATGTGAATGGGTAGAGTTTGAATTTGGGATACATGTATGGGTGGAGTATGGGGCACTATTCTATGTAAGTGAATGATGCAGTAGGAAGTGTTATACTCTCAATAGAGGTTGTACAGAAAATGGGACTTGTACCAAAAAAAAAAAGTAAGAAAAATAAATAATAAATTAAATTTAAAAAAAGAAAATTGGGGCAGAATTGCTTTTTAAAATATATTGCAAGAATCTGCAATAGAAATCTCCTCAATTTTCTGGTGAATCCAATTTAGACTTTTGAGTTAACTAGAATTGATTATGAGATACCTTAATTGCATCCATGAGTGCATTCATCATTTACTGCATTTATGGTCACACTAACACAACTTCAACAGATAATAGTGTGAATGTGTGGGAGTGAGAGTAAAGTATGCGAGTGTAGTGAGAGACAGGTGTGTAGGTAAAGTGTAAGACACATGTGTAAGTGGAGTATGGAACATGTGCTTTGGATTGTGGCACATGTGTGGGTAGAGTGTGAGGTGTGTGTAAGGGTGTAGTGGAAGGAATGGGGATGTAGTAGATGGTCTGTGGGTGATATGTCTCTGGGTTGAGTGTATTCTACCCAGTGGGGCCTTCCTGCCTTTTAGGTATCTCAAGCTTTGGTGCAGCTACATTATGGGTGTACTATGAACAACCAGTAAGGAATCAGTAGATGTGTAGGATTGTGTTGCTATGAGTAATAATGTGTATTGTTGATTGGTAAGGCATCATCAAGATAGTGCAGCAGTGTATTGCTGATGAGTAAGGAGTCATCAGCCAATATGCAGATGTATGTTGCTGTACAATTGGTTAAGGTATGACTGCTAGTAGAGGGTCATCAAACATAACCAGTATAGATTGTGCAGTGTGTTGCTATAGCTAGTATGTGCCATGTACATATTACTGTTCAGTTGAACAGCCACTAAATTGTGATTGTCCATAGGACAATTGGATGCAATGCAAAGAACTAAAATTGTTACGTATTGGTTCATCATCCCAAAGCATGTGTATGATGTATTTCGAAAGTATTAGCTACAACAATATAATACTGCTACACTATATTTTAGCCCTTTTACCAGTTGTTCTATTGTACAGCAATATGCATGCTATACTGCCTATGTATTGGCATTTTGATGACGTTTACATTTCATAGGAATACACTGAATGCATCATCTCCGTATGTTTGCAGACTATTTGTGACTGTCTACAGGAAATGGGCATAAAATGGAATTTTTTGATACTTTTAAGAGACCAAATTGTACATAAGAAAGGGGAATACAAGAAATTGAAGTTAAGAAGGAAAACAAGGACAAAATGATCTAGTTTTAGTTAATAACTCTCTCATTTGAGGTGATATTATCTGTGAATTCATGTTTTATCTATTGGGGGAGAGGTGGTGTGGGGGTTGGAGTACAATACAACTTATGGGTGAAGTATTAAACTTGTATTCAAGTAGAGAGCATGACAGAGGTCTTGTAATCTTGTCAAAATGTACACAATGGTAGGTTGAGGTTCTTTTGTGTTTCATAATGTCGCAGAGGTTTTCATTGGCTGCTAGGCTTGAGATCCACATCAGTTGGTACTTGAACATTGTTATTTGCTAGACTTTTGATGTGTGCCTATATGGGATAAGGTTTTTAAAGAAAACAGATAGAATTACCAGATTACATGTCAGGAATAAAGTACTATCTCATCCACAAATGGTGAGCTTGAGCATGGGACCATCAGAATCTATGAATACTTAGATATAGAAGCATATGATGTTAAAGTATAACTAGTGATGTGATTCAGTACAAGTGGCGAGTGAGCTAGTCTGACTGAAATTTAATTTGAATGCTACCTGCTAAAAAAATTAATGAACTCAGCTCACTAATGTTTACATTTTCGAGTAGATATACCAAAATCTCAATTGAGTCTCGCTTCGCTCGCCCAATTAGAGTGTGACGTACTTGAGCATGCATCTCATGTAGCACTCATACAAATGTCTCACACTCCACACTCATGTACACCTCTCACACTTCATCTATATGTATTGGGGAGGGAAAGACATGTGGCATACTTTCAATTGAAGTAGAATTATTCAATGTCATTAACTGTTTGATTATTACTTGATGTTCTAGCAACATTTACTCACAGTATATTTTGAAGTATTCAATTTAATTTCAGCAATAATAATTATTGCCACTTTATCATTGCTGCAGGGTATGCTTTTTGATGTTTCTAGCAGTAATGGAGGTTGGCTACAATGATCAGCAACGACGATGAGTACAAGACTTTTGGACATATTATTTGTTTTGATATCAAACTTCCAATATTTTGTGTACCTTTTCCTTGCTGTAATATATTTTTTATTACTAACCAGAATTTTGTGTATTGTTGCACAACGTTGTCTGGTACAGTATTGTACAGTATGCTAATTGTATAGTGAAGTAAAACCTAGTAAAACATAAGTATACCAGTGCTCCTATGTATGTTTTACTATTGAGTGAGCTAGACTTTACTAGTGGTGGACAGGTATGGTAAAACATGAGTGACACTTGAAGTGTACTGGATGTGTTACATGGTGTACTGGAATACTTATAGTTTACCTCATGCTTTACTGGACAGTGTAGAGGTAGTAAAACATGTGTAAAACATTCGTGCACAAGTGTTCCGGTTTTAGAGTTTACTGCATGTTCAAACCTACTAACTTGCTAAGTAGAATATGGGAGTTATAATAATGGTGATAAGCCGGGACTTAATATCATTTCTGCAGGATTTATATTTCAAAAGTTACCAAGCAAAGTGCATATGATGTTAGCCTCCACTCCTGATGGTACGGCTCTAAATGCACCTGCGAAAATGGCTGATAAAAATAATGGAAGTGGCTGACACCTCAATTGCAAGTGTCAATGCTGGAAATATACCTCATAACCCTTCAATCAAATCTACCAACTTTTTCACTTGATCGGTTATGTAATTAACCAACCAGTAGCGCTGCAGGGTGGCGCTCTGTGTTTGACTCTCTGCATGGCATGTCACATCTATGTGACCGAGCAACTGAGCTGTTTTGTATGGCCAGAAATCATCACAGATGTGTGGAGATTGGCTCAGCAATGGTCTCTAAGTGTCAACAACTAAGGAACCTTATCATTCCATCACTACATTAAAAGTGCTCACTCCCCCAGATGTCGAGTGCACATAGATCTAGTTGGTCCCCTACCATCAACAGCTGTGTGTATTTGTTAACGTGCATTGATCGCTTCACACGTTGGCCAGAAGCCATTCCAATCCAAGATGCCATTGCTGACACTGTTGTTCAAGCTTTCATTCAGACTTGGATTACTTATTTTGGCGTATCCTCTTCAGTCACTACCGATCGTGGTCGACAATTTGTCTCACAACTGCGGAAGACACTTAGCCAATTGCTTGGGACTAGGCGTATCCAAAGCACAGCTTACCATCCCATTGCATATGGGTTGGTTGAAGGTTCCATCGCCAGTTGAATGCTGCACTTAAGGCTTCCCCACACCTGGATCAATGGGCTGAGATGCTCCCAATGTTTCTGCTAGGAGTACGCACAGCGCTCAAAGAGGATGTTCAGTGCACAGCAGCGTAGCTTGTGTATGGTATGACTTTATGACTCCCATCGTCAACATGACCTCGACAAAATGTAACTACATTTTGTACGTTGTTATTACTTGTAGAGATATAGAAAGGGAGTGAAATTATTTCGTAACATAGCTGAATTAGTTTTTGTATTGTCACAGAGAGACTAGTGACACTACTAACTTAGTGAGCTACACTAGTATAATATATGCTTTTCTAATTTTTTTGTTAGAAAATGTAGCTGCTACATTAAAAAATTTGTCACAAGAGTACAAATGAATCTCATACATGCTTCAAGTTGAAGTGAAGTTTACTTAGTGTATGCTTCTTACAATTAAGATAATCAAAAAGTGTAAGAATTTGACAACAGTAACAACCAAAATTTGAAACCAGCAATTGTAACCAGGCACCTACAATTTTTTAATTGTTACAATTATCAATTAGGAGTTTAAGGGTATATAGCATGTGTGTTTAGATATCAAATGTTTAATAAGTCTATCAACTGCTATAAATGATTATTGATGAGAGCCCAATTGAAATTCTGTCTGAAAATCCTCCCCTGGTGGGTGAATATCCTTTACTGGTAGGTGCATATCCTTTACTGGTAGATGCATATCCTTCAGTAGAATCTGTCGATAGGCAGTTTGCTACATTCGTTAAATTTTTTCTAATGACACTTTCTGAGTTTGAATTAGCTGTTTGACTACTGGCATCGTTGATGATAACACTGTTATAGTTGCTTACATTCACTTGTATTTCCTTCTTGCTATTCCTGGGTATATATCCCAGTGTGTTAATTGCACCCTCTAATACATAGCCACATCCATTTACTGTAGCACCAGTTATGAATATACACTGAATTATGAATGAGTTATCTTGAGTGCATATTTCTATGTCTTGGACATCACTAGTCACTGTATAGATGGGGTAACAGTAATAAAATTTTCTGGCATTGCCATAATTAGGAATAACTGACTATTTCAAATTATACATCGCAATTAAAAAAAAAAAATTATCACATCATACAAATTATGTGAAGATAACATGCTACCATTCCATCACTCCATTAAAATAATATAGAAATGATTTCCTGGTGGTGGGCAAATGTTAAATGTCAGTTGTGTACAGCATAGGTAAACTTTTATAAAACATATTATACATTATGCATATAATATTTTTATATGTACATAATTATATTGAAATACATAATAACTAATAGCAGCTTCTAAAAGAAGCTTAGTTTATTTAACCAAAAAAGTGTAAACACAATAATTATTTGATTCTCTATAAAGCCTGATTTTTCATCCAAGCTTTTACCACTATGTATCTCAATAAGACTATACATTAGGAGAGTTTTGTCTGTTCACTTAATTAGTTCCTTTTACTCATGGCTAATGCTCTAAGATAATGCTGAGTGCAATGTATATAAAGCAGCAATATAAAAAATGTTGGGAAGGTGACTGCCCCCCCCTGAATACGACCCTGTACCAAGTGCACATTGATACTCTTGAAAGAATTCCACTAGCTAATTATATAACCTGTACAAGTAGTACAATGATGGTCAAGTCAAATCCTAAGACTTTGTTAAGTGTTCATCAGTGACGTTTTTTGCATACTTTATTTAGGATTTGGCCCGTAAGTTTGCATTACGGGGTTCGAATTTTGAAGGCGCAAAAAGCCACATCTACTTTTGTTTCCTCGTTAATTCTTCTATAATACTAGTGGTGTGCTTGAGCACAAATGGCGAGCGAGCCTGATAGTTAGGTAACATAAAAATAAGTATTGTTACTATGTTTTAGCTTAGTTCATGCAAACACTATAATAGAAGTTATGACCTTTTATTTCAGCAAACAAATACAAAATCACTATCTTAACTTATTAATGTAACTTTTGTAGTATCAAACATCTGCCATTCTGATAATCTCAATTACCAGTAACTCTTGAACAAACTCTCAGCTACAATTAACAAAATATCAGTGTCATTATTTGTAATTTAAGCCAACAAATATGGAATTACTACTTACCTCAATTTCCTGAGTAGTGATAACTTCTGTAGTACCAAATTTCAATTACTTTGACTATCTGGGGGACCACGAATTCTTGACAACAAGTTCTCAGCTACAAAAACAAGAGACCATCAATTTTAACACACAAATACAAAAATTACTTTCTTACCTCATTTTCTGGAGCAGTGGTAACTTTTGTAGTACCAAATTTTAGCCATTCTGACTATTTGAATTTACCAGTCACTGTTGTCAACAAGCTCTTAGCTATAAAAAAGAAAGGCCAGAGTTATTTTTGCATATTTAGCTAACAATATTATGGAATTACGTACTTACCTCAGCATCCCTCGAGTAGTAGTAGCTTCCTTAGCATTAATACTTTATGTGCTTACATACGCTTTTCAGAAGTAGTGATAGCTCTCTTAGTACTGACTACAGGTGGCTCTTGACAACTAGCAAGCCGCATTTAGCCGGGAAAAAGGCGAAGTTTTGAATATCAATCTGGTAAAAGGTCTTCAATGCTAGAACCGGTCGAATCAACTTTTTGTTTCTTGAAAAGCAAGCGTTTTCGCAGGAATTTTCTAACACTTTAGAGCTTAAGTATAAAGTAAGGTTTGCTTAATGCTGTAGTTTCAGAATAAACTGGAGTCATGCCTATAAAGCCGTGTTTTTTTTGGAGAAAAAAGTTCCCGGCGCGCGCGTTTAAAGAGCATACGTACCATACATACATGCATACATACTAGTGATGTGCTTGAGCACAAATGGCGAGCAAGCCAAAAGACTATACTATTTTTATATGAATGATTTTTACTTCTAACTGAAGTTACTGAAAATAAGGTCCAGTTTTTTAATTTAGCATACAGGGTAAAGGGATTTCAGTGCCATAGTAACAACTCTCTGCAACTGCTTAAATTGAAGGGGAAAAACAACAACAACAAAACAATACACTTTATTTAAATGTTTTCTTTGTGATATTCTTTAGCTAAGTAGTGGTTGTAACACGCAATGCTTTGACACAACTGGACATGCACCTACACAGACTTACCTTCGCAGTAGCATAGTGGACAATGTATTTTAAAGTAAATACTGTTGCCCATGGCTTATAACCATGACAAAGAGCGCATTGACTTACCACCGCCACTAACTCGAATAGAAATGGAAGTCCCTTAAGTTTTTAAGTTTGAAAAAAAATTCAAAACGGTAAACAATTCAATTTCTAGGATGATACGGGTACTGATCGATAAACGAGAGGATTCTGTTTAGTGCAATTTGGGACGGGGTCGACCACATAACTAACACAAAAACGCAAGGGTCAAAGTACAAAATGACATACATACGTCCATACATATATCTAAACTAGTGGTGTGCTTGAGCACAAATGGCGAGCGATCCTGATAGTTAGGTAACATGAAATGTTACTATGTTTTAGCTTACTTCATACAAACACTATAATAGCAGTTATATGACATTTGATTTCAGCAAACAAATACAAGTTTGATCCCTAACAGCACAGGTTGCCCATGCTATCACTCACTAATAGTAGGGCCAGCTTCTTTTTTTTTCTCAGATACTTTCCTTTGGCTCCCCTCCTAATTTGTTGAAAAAATTCCATTGCTTGTGCGAATAACACGCTTACCCATGCTATTACTCTTACTATAGTATGTCCACGTTGAGTTGGCGCGACCACAAATGTGGCAAAAGAGGAATGCACTTGGCGAAACCGGAAACCAATTAAGGTCACATGACAGTAGTAGCTCAAACGCGCGAAAACGTCGACGCCCACAGTAAAAACGGGCGGGTCCAAGGTGCGCATTATTATCGTAAGTTTACTTGTTGAAATGAAAAAGAAGCTGTGGCAGTTTCTTCCGCGGCTGTATTCAATATATGCCCAGTTATAACTAATCACTCGTAGTTTATAGTTTGTACGAGCTTCTAGTAAGTTGTGCGCTAAAACTGGTTGAAGGTTGTGGAGGGTTATCTGGAGCTACAAAGCTTAGAGGAAAAAAGCACAGGACCGCGGCTGAAAGCCTCCTCAAGTAAGTCTGATTGTTGTGTGCTTAAGCGTGTATTTAAACTCTATTCTTACTTTCTTGGTGTGACGGATTTCTGAAGTACTCAACAGTAATGTGAAGAATCCAGCACATCACCTACACTTTAGCTATGGCCACACACATTCCAGTATTACTTTGTCCTTCACACTCAATCATTCATATCATTTTATTCATGATTTTACTATATTTTCTATCTACTTCTTAAATTTCAACTTTTTTTTAATTATACAAAAAAAATTGACAATTAACATAATTTTATAATGACATATATACAATATATATTATATAATTTTATGATGACATGAAATCGTGGTAGATACAAGCAGCAGTTGAATTTGGAGGGTGGTCAATAGAATCACCATAACAATAGAGAACTTTACCTATATAGACAGGAGTAATGGACAGCTAAAGCATAAATAGTGGCATATAGTCTATGATGAATTGTATATCTTATTATCTTGGTCAGTAAATTGGCTAAGTTTCTAAATAAATAGGCCCTATTTAAACAGGTAAGAAAATCTAAGTGGACAAGCAACCCGTGATAGAAACGTACCTCACATTGTAACTTGCTCTTGTTAAGTAGCCTTGAATAGCAACAAAGTCCTGAGCCTAAAATGACAGAATGTCAAGCAGAAGGGTAGAAACGAAGTCACCAAACTACGACTGCTTTTTGTTTACAATTGTCTCTGAGGTACTGCGCACGTGTTTGGCCCGGTTTGAGCGCGTGACTAAATCCCGCCGCGTGTAGCGCGGGAAACGTGTGGTTTTATTTATTCCCATAGACTTTTCTATTGAGTTTTGAAACTGCACTTTCCCGCTGACTCAGAAGTTTTTAAAGGGAATTTTCTGGACCGCTTCGGCACGAGCTTTCGAATGGTACAAACCCCGGAAGCGTAGCTACTTCCGTTCAAAAGTTATTAACGGTTTTTACCGCGCCAACTCAACTTGGACATACTATAAGTAATAAGTGCATTACGTTACACATTATAAAGAATAGCTAGGCAAGCTTTACTCATGCCGATGTGAGAGCAGCATAATTTTGTAGTCAAGGAGCTGAATGTTTATTGGGTCACTTGGACTCAGACATCCATATACAGAGCATGAAGTACATCTAGGGAAACCAGAGAATTTCATCACAGGTTCAGCACCATTAACAGGTGATGATATTCAAAAGTTATATGTGGGGTGTGGCTAAAATAATTACTTCCGTTCACTCTAAAGAGAGGTTAGACCCCCCCCCCCTTCCCCCCCCTGGCTCAGGTATGGGATTTCTGTTGTATCTATTTTAATATGTTATAATATACATATGATGTTTTGTAGAATGTCATTTTATGCATTTCAACTCCTAATATTTCGACTTCTTGCATAATAGTTGAAGCATTATAAAGATAACTTACAACTATAAAATGTAAGTGTTTTATAACTAAATAATTTTAGGTGCTAAACGGGTTCTAATTTTGAACTTAGTAAATAAAAAAAATTTGTGCTATGTTCTAAGCATGACCGTCTCACCAATTTTTTGTTGTGGTGTTAGTTGTTCTCCATTAGACTGGACATGCAGTAAATAGACCTGGTCGGCAGCTACCTGCTCTCTGGCCTCCTGTAGTCCATTTTGTTTCCATATTCTATAAGTGCCAGTTGTATTTTTCAGTACCACTTCAAATGTGGCCTTATTATACTCAGGACAGATTTCAGGAACCTGCTCAACAGAGAAAATTAGAGTGATTGTGATGTTACATGTTCACTGTCATTACCTGGATAGCTACTGACAAATACAGTCTATTGGCAGTCCTAGAGAGCATGTGTGTCAGTGACAAAGGTAAGAAAGATGGCAGATAAGGAGTTATCCACATGACTACTTGGCTCCTGTTGCTCTCTCCAGCATTGTTAGTTGCCCTCACCCACAAGTAGAACACATCACAGAAGGAGTGAGACACATTTATTAGAGCTGTAGTATTCCTCAGACCTGAATAAGTGACAATACTTTGTTGTCTAGTATGTGAGTTGTTCTTGACAACTGTCAGTGAAAATATAGACTCTACAGGGAGTGTGGAAGATACATTCCAAACTACTTGAAGCTGGCCATTTCTAAAGTTAGATATGGTGAGATCAGTAGGAAGAGGAGGAGGACCTGAAGAATAACAAACACAAAGAGAATTCTACTATGATTCTGGACTTAATTAAAATGTGATTTAACCTACCATGAAACTGAGTTGTTACTAGTGGTGTGCTTGAGCACAAATGGCGAGCGAGCCTTAAACTACACTATTGTTAAATAATTGATTTTAACAACTAACACTCAAGTTACTAAAATAAAGTCTAGTTTTTAAATTACGTATGCGGTAAAGGGGTTTCGATGCCATAGTAACGGCTCCCCGCAACTGTTTGAATTGAAAAAGAAGCAACTATATCAAGTCACGTTATCTAAAGTTTTCTTTGTGACATTCTTAATGGTAGTTGTAACGCACAATACTTTCACACAACTGAACATACCTATGCAAGACTTACCTTCGTGGTTCATCTAGTGGACAATGAATTTACAAGTAAATGCTGTGGAGTAGGGCTTATAACTGTGACAAATAGTGTATTAACGTACCACCGCCACTAACTCAAATAGAAATGAAGCTCCCATAGGTTTTTGCGTTTTAACTGCACCCGCAAAAGAATTCAAAGCGGTAAACAATTCAATTTCTAAGGTGATACGGGTAATGGTCGCTAAACCGGAGGATTCTGTATTTTGAAGTTTGGGACTGGGTTGAATTTAACACACAAATACAAAATTACTTTCTTACCTCATTTTCTTGAGCAGTGGTAACTTTTGTAGTAATACCAAATTTGAGCCATTCTGACTATTTGAATATACCAGTCACGGTTGACAAAAAAGTAAGGCCAGAGTTAATTTGCATATTTAGCTAGCAATATCATTTCAACAAGCAAATACAAAATCACTCTCTTACCTGATTAATGGTAACTTTTGTAGTATCAAATACATCAACCTTTCTGATAATCTCAGTCAGCGGGAACAGTAATAATGCAAGAACTTTTTCTTTTCCTTAGTTTGGTTAGTTCACTCATTTATATTTGTTGTAGCATGTTGTACTTATACAGTGAATTCTCTCAACAACGGGCTCCCGAAGAACGGTCAGCCTCTCCACAGCGGTAGTTTTTAGTGGAACGAAATGTTTACAGTACCCCGAATTCTTAACAACGGCCAGGGTTAATTATCCTAGAGCGGTCAAAATAGTAATTATAGCTACATAATATATATAATAATTGTTCTTAATAGCTAGTTACAATTGTCCAGCAGCGTTCAGTGGTTCAAGAGTATCTTTCAATCTTTGTATATACCGAGGCGGACCGTATAAACGATAAACACAGGGTATTTCCAGTCCATAGCCGCCACTTCTGTTCACTTTTTCACCCTTAACTTCAACAAAAGCCTTGTTGACTTCTCTTCTTAAAAACTGGTACAGCATTGGCGCCATGTTAATGGGGACATGTCCAACAATTAATCCGTCTTTGAAGACTACTACAGCACTCTTGTCTCTGACATTGGAAGGTTCAGGTTTGGCGAGCAAAATCTGCAAGAAAATCACTAACACAGAGATCATTATTTGACTATTTGTCACCTCAATAAATCATTCATTGGTCTATTTCTATTATTATTATGGATTATCATTGCTGCTTGGCATAATACTCTAAGAACCCCCGAAGAAAGACAACTCTCTCAACAAAGGTCAAACGATCTGTCCCCAAGACCGGTTGTTGTTCGAAGGTTTTACTGTATTCATTATTGTGATTTACCCAGCATGATGCTTTAAGTCAAACTGGCATCTCAAGCAGAAACGTTGGCATAAGAAAGTCTCTTCAGAAGTAACCAAGTGCCTAGCAATAGATGCCACCAATGGAGGATTTACTCACTTTCCACACAAATATTATGTCAGCATTAGATGCTGATTCATACTCTGTGAAATCTGGGTATCTACTGCACAAAATTGAAATTTTTAAAACACAAAGCTTAAGGTATGCTTTCTTTTTATTTTTTCGGTCTTATGATTCAAGTAGAACTATTCCAAATGAAGCACCAAAGTCTCGAACCCTCAGCGCTATTCACTACCTATAGCCATTGCAACAATAATCTCCTCCCAAAAGAGAACAAGCAATCTGCTAGATATTATAATGATGCATCAATATAGCTCGAGCAATAAAAATGGTGCATAGAAACGCTATCTTCATTAGAGAAGAAGCTAAACGAGCCACAAACACTCACCAGTATTAATTTCAACGGGAAGCTGCATTATTCCTTTCTACACCGTAGGTTAACTTCCCACATAAAGCGAACAAGTAAGGAACTTTACTAGCTCCTAAGTGTGAGAAAATTCCTGCGAAAATGCTTGCTTTTCAAGAAACTAAAAGTTGATTCGACCAGTTAAACTACTTTACCTTTTTTCGGCTAAGTGTGCGGCTTGTTAGTTGTCAAGAGCCACCTGTAGTCAGTACTAAGAGAGCTATCACTACTTCTGAAAAGCGTATGTAAGCACATAAAGTATTAATGCGTTTGTTAACTAATATGAAAAAATAACTCTGGTCTTTCTTTTTTATAGCTAAGAGCTTGTTGTCAACAGTGACTGGTAAATTAATATAGTCAGAATGGCTCAAATTTGGTACTACAAAAGTTACCACTGCTCAAGAAAATGAGGTAAGAAAGTAATTTTGTATTTGTGTGCTAAAATTGATTGTCTTTTGTTTTTGTAGGTGAGAGCTTGCTGTCAAGAATTCGAGGTCCCCCAGACAGTCAAAGTAATTAAATTTGATACTACAGAAGTTATCAATACTCAAGAAATTAAGGTAAGTAGTAACTCCGTAATTGTTGGCTATAATTACAAATAATAACACCTGTTTATTTTTTATCGTAGCTGAGAGCTTGTTCAAGAGTTTTTGGTGATTGAGATTATCAGAATGGTTGATGTTTGATACTACAAAAGTTACCATTAATCAAGAGAGTAATTTTGTATTTGTTTGCTGAAAAAATCAAATGTCATAACTGCTATTATAGTGTTTGCATGATCTAATCTAAAATAGTGACATTTTATGTTATCTAACTATCAGGCTCCCTCGCCATTTGTGCTCAAGGCACCACTAGTTGACGAGCTAGTGTAGCTAGCGAGACACTTACAGGGGTAACACAATCGAAAATCGGGGATGTTTATTTATTCATGGAGCGAGCGAAGCGAGCGAAGCTGACTCTCAGTCGTGTTCAATTGAGATTTCAGATATATTATTATTGGCGAGCGAGCGAAGCTAGCGAGACAGTATTAGGGGTGGATAATGCAAAATCGGGTATATGTTATATATATTATATGTATGTATGTATGGATGGTACGTATGCTCTTTAAACGCGCGCGCGGGGACTTTTTTCTTCCTAAAAACACGGCTATTTAGGCTTGACTGCAGTGTATTCTGAAACTACAGCATTAAGCAAGCCTTACTTTATACTTAAACTTCAAAAGTGTGAGAAAATTCCTGCGAAAACGCTTGCTTTTCAAGACACAAGAAGTTGATTCAACAGGTTACTATGGCATTGAAGACCCTTTTCCAGACTTAATTTAAAAACTTCGCCGTTTTATGGGGGATACGGAGTGCCGGTTGTTGGTTGTCAAGAGCCGTTGGTAGTCAGAATGCCGTAGTACTATTAATGCTATGGAAGCTACTACTTCTCGAGGGAAGCTGAGATAAGTACGCAATTTCATATTTGTTAGCTAAATATGCAAAATTAACTCTGGCCTTTCTTTTTTGTAGCTAAGAGCTAGTCAACAGTGACTGGTAAATTCAAATAGTCAGATTGGCTCAAATTTGGTACTACAAAAATTACCACTGCTCAAGAAAATGAGGTAAGAAAGTAATTTTGTATTTGTGTGCTGAAATTGATTGTCTTTTGTTTTGTAGGTGAGAGCTTGTTGTCAAGAATTCAAGGTAATTCAGATGGTCAAAGTAACTTCAATTTGATACTACAGAAGTTATCAATACTCAAGAATGATGTAAGTAGTAATTCCATATTTGTTGGCTAAAATTACAAATAATAACACTGGTTTATTTCGTAGCTGAGATCTTGTTCAAGAGTTACTGGTGATTGAGATTATCAGAATGGTTGATGTTTGATACTACAAAAGTTACCATTAATCAGGTAAGAGAGTGATTTTGTATTTGTTTGCTGAAATAAAAGGTCATAACTGCTATTATAGTGTTTGCATGAACTAAACTAAAACATGGTAACAATACTTAGTTTTATGTTACATAACATCAGGCTCGCTTGCCATTTGTGCTCAAGCACACCACTAGTATATATTATGTATGTATACGTACGTCAAAATATTTCGCCCGCGCTTCTAATTACGTAAGTTAGGTAAAGCGTTCACAGTTCCAGTATTTTTCAATTAACTGGGCGGAGAATCCTGCTGCAACTTTGTTTCAACCAAAAAGTTTATAGCTACTCTCTTCTTGAAACAATTGTGAAGTCTTTGTCTAGTTTCGCTTCTTTGCCACTGCTTTCGAAGTTTATTCAGGTAATTCTGTTAGTTTAGTCTGGGATCAGAGACTTTAGATTCTCTGATGATGGAAAGGGTTACACTGTGCACTACAGTTAGATGTAATTTCTGTCCTATTTTTCTGTAAAAAGAGTCTGTTCGCTCGCCATGCATTTGCGCTATTCGAGCGCACCACTAGTTATATGGACGTACGTATGTCATTTTGTACTTTGACCCTCGCGTTTTTGTATTAGTTATGTGGTCGACCCCGTCCCAAATTGAACTAAACAGAATCCTCTGGTTTATCGATCAGTACCCGTATCACCCTAGAATTTGAATTGTTTACCGTTTTGAATTCTTTTGCGGGTGCAGTTAAAACTTGAAAACTTCCATTTCTATTCGAGTTAGTGGCGGTGGTAACTCAATGCGCTCTTTGTCATGGTTATAAGCCGTGCGCAACAGTATTTACTTGAAAATACATTGTCCACTAGAATACCGCGAAGGTAAGTTTGTGTAGGTCCATGTCCAGTTGTGTCAAAGCATTGTGTGTTACAACCACTACTTAGCTAAATAATATCATAAAGAAAACTTTTAAAAAACGTGTAATGTTTTTTTGTTTGTTTTTCCCTTCAATTCCAGCAGTTGCAGAGAGTTGTTACTATGGCACTGAAATTCCTTTACCCTGTATGCGAAATTTAAAAACTGGACCTTATTTTTAGTAGCTTCAGTGTTAGAAGTCAAAATCATTCATATAAAAATAGTATAGTCTTTAGGCTCGCTCGCTATTTGTGTTCAAGCACATCACTAATATATATATATATATATTATGTTTGGACGTACGTACGTCATTTTGTACTTTGACCCTTCATATTTTTGTGTTCGCTCCGCGTTCGAACCGTCCCAAACTTCACTAAACTGAATCCTCCGGATTAGCGACCATTACCCGTATCACCTTAGAAATTGAATTATTTACCGCTTTGAATTGTTTTGCAGGTGCAGTTAAAACTCAAAAACTTAGCTTGGTTTTGCTATATATAACAATTACACTACTCTACTTCACAAGCTATAGTATGTCCACGTTGAGTTGGCGCGACCACAAATGTGGCAAAAGAGGAATGCACTTGGCGAAACCGGAGACCAATTAAGGTCACATGACAGTAGTAGCTCAAACGCGCGAAAACGTCGACGCCCACAGTAAAAACGGGGCTGGTCCAAGGTGCGCATTATTACCGTAAGTTTACTTCTTGAAATGAAAAAGAAGCTAGAGCTGTTTCTTCCGCGGCTGTATTCAATATATGCCCAGTTATAACTAATCACTCGTAGTTTATAGTTTGTACGAGCTTCTAGTTGTGCGCTAAAACTGGTTTAAGGTTGCGGAGGGTTATCTGGAGCTACAAAGCTTAGAGGAAAGAAGCACAGGACCGAGGCTGAATGCCTCCTCAAGTAAGTCTGATTGTTATGTGCTTAAGCGTGTATTTAAACTCTATTCTTATTTCTTGGTGTGACGAAGTACTCAACAGTAATGTGAAGAATCCAGCACATCACCTACACTTTAGCTATGGCCACACACATTCCAGTATTACTTTGTCCTTCACACTGAATCATTCATATCATTTTATTCATGATTTTACTATATTTTATACTTGTTAAATTTCAACTTTTTTTAAATTATACAAAAAAAAGTGACAATTACCATAATTTTATAACGACATGTACAATATATATATTATATAATTTTATGATGACATGAAATTGTGGCAGATACAAGCAGCAGTTGAATTTGGAGGGTGGTAAATAGCATCACCATAACCATAGAGAACTGTACCTATATAGACACGAGGAGTAATGGACAGCTAAAGCATAAATAGTGGCATGTAGAGTCTATGATGAATTGTATATCTTATTATCTTGGTCAGCAAACAGTAAATTGGCTGAGTTTCTAAATAAATAGGCCCTATTTAAACAGGTAAGAAAATCTGAGTGGACAAACAACCCGTGATACAAACGTACCTCACACTGTAGCTTGCTCTTGTTAAGTAGCCTTGAATAGCAACAAATTCCTGAGCCTAAAAATGAACCAGAATGTCAAGCAGAAGGGTAGAAACGAAGTCACCAAACTACGACTGCTTTTTGTTTACAATTGTCTCTGAGGTACTGCGCACGTGTTTGGCCCGGTTTGAGCGCGTGACTAAATCCCGCCGCGTGTAGCGCGGGAAACGTGTGGTTTTATTTATTCCCATAGACTTTTCTATTGAGTTTTGAAACTGCACTTTCCCGCTAGTTCAGAAGTTATTAAAGGGAATTTTCTGGACCGCTTCGGTACGAGCTTTCGAATGGTACAAACCCCGGAAGCGTAGCTACTTCCGTTCAAAAGTTATTAACGGTTTTTACCGCGCCAACTCAACTTGGACATACTATAGTACTTGATGCAGCATTGGTCTCAGTGAATTCAACTTTTCCGAATTTATCCTTGTAAAAAATATTACTTCTTTTTAAGAAGAGGAGGAGAGGAATAAATTCATTGACATAAACTATCATATAGTTATATTCTGATTTGTTTTTTTGTTTTAACTAGTTGTAGTTACCTAAAGATAAAACTAAATCCTTACTTTAGCGGTATTTCACTTGTAAGAAAAAACTAAGACTAAGCTGTAAATAGCATGAAAAGACTAAAAATTAGCTAATTCCTACAGATTACAACAAATTCGGTTAGCTAAAACTAAGACTACCAGTGGAGTGAATGAAGAAAGTTAAACAATTTTTTTTGTAACCATTTCACCCTGAAGCAATTATTTAGTGAGGATATGGATTAGCCAAGCTTTTTCTAAACCAGCTATATAAAAATACAGTAGCTACTTACTTATATTCTAAAGATTTCATAGATATTTAAAAAATTGTAACCATTTCACCCTGAAGCAATTATTTAGTGAGGATATGGATTAGCCAAGCTTTTTCTAAACCAGCTATATAAAAATACAGTAGCTACTTACTTATATTCTAAAGATTTCATAGATATTTAAAAAATTGTAACCATTTCACCCTGAAGCAATTATTTAGTGAGGATATGGATTAGCCAAGCATTTTCTAAACCAGCTATATAAAAATACAGTAGCTACTTACTTATATTCTAAAGATTTCATAGATATTTTAAGTTTTATTATTTTTTTGTATTTGTATAAATTCATAGTGTTAGATACATATTAATGACTATAATGCCACCCAAACGCTATGACTCACTATAAATTCTCAAGTTGTAGCGTCCATGAGTGTTCCCAGAATATATGCACGTCAGCACGGAGCCGTTTAACGCCTCAGGGAAAGTATGAATAGTGAGTCGGTTCCTATAAGTGCCTAAGCCGCCTGGTCGTATGACGCCATCGATGGAGAGGAACGAAAAAACGGCACTCCGCAAGAATATCTCACCGTCGGTTCCATTGAAGTTGGAGAGAGTCCAAGTAATGGCTTGCAGTCCTCCATCACATGTGATATTGCACACAAACTCTGCTGAACTGAGCGAGTCCACCACGCGGGCCACAGTAGATGGACTGTCCGGGCTCACCAAGCCATAGCATGGTGCTGATAAAGCTGTAATTTATAAACTTCAGTGAATTTCAAGTTACATACGTATCTTACTTTAACCTTTCCACACTGTTTACCAGCAAGACTGCATAATGATACTAGCTAGCTATATTATTATAACATTTAGAATTTAGCTGCTACTAATCTTTGTTCACTCAAAGTTAACTTTACTTAACGTAAACTAGCAATACTGTTACTTATAGTTATAGTTAGCTAGTGCTACGAAACAACATAACAAGGGACTGGCTAGCTATTAATTACAGCAGCATGACCTAAAAAAATAGCTGACTAGCTAAATAGAGAGGTGGAAAACACTAGAGGGATCCCTCACCTGTGGGAGAGTTAACCATCGATAGGACGAGGTAGCTTAGAACGTAACTGAGCCTCATGACAGCCAAACTGAATTCCAAATTGCTGCAGTTCACGCGTGCACGCCGGTTTAAATACACTCAGCGTACGGTGTCTGACTAACACAGACAGGACCCACGGACTAGACTAAATTCGCGAACACTCGCGCACAGCGAGCGCGCATGCCTGGACATCGTGTAAACCGGTCTTTCCACACTGGGTTAACACAATTGAAAATCGGGGATGTTTGTTGGCAGCGAGCGTAGCGAGCGAGACAGTATATTAGAGGTGGATAATGCAAAATCGGGTATATGTTATATGTATGTATGTATGGATGGATGATAAGTTTGCCCTAAAAAAAACCCGCATTTTTAAGCTTGACCCCAGTTTATTCTGAAACTACAGTATTAAGCAAGCCTTACTTTATACTTAAGTGCAGAAGTGTGAGAAAATTCTTGCGAAAACGCTTGCTTTTCAAGAAACAAAAAGTTGATTCGACACCGGTTATTATGGCATTGAAGACACTTTTCCAGACTTAATTTCAAAACTTCGCCGTTTTAGGGGGATATGAAGTGCCGATTGTTGGTTGTCAAGAGCCATTGGTAGTCAGAATGCCGTAGTATTAAAGATAAGGAAGCTACTACTACTTGAGGGAAGCTTAGGTAAATACTGTAATTCCATATTTGTTAGCTATATATGCAAAAATGCTCTGACCTTTCTATTATGCAGCTAAAGAGCTTTGGCTCAAATTTGGTACTACAAAAGTTACTACTGCAAGAAAAAATGAGGTAAGAAAGTAATTTTGTATTTGTGTGCTAAAATTGATTGTCGTTTTGTTTTGTAGCTGAGAGCTTGTTGTCAAGAATTCGAGGTAGTTCAGATTTGATACTTCCATATTGTTGGCTAAAATTACAAATAATAACATTGGTTGTTTTTTTTTATCATAGCTGAGAGCTTGTTCAAGAGTTACTGGTAATTGAGATTATCAGAGTGGCAGATGTTTGATATTACTACAGAAGTTTACAAATCAGGTAGGAGATTGATTTTGTATTTGTTTGCTGAAATAAAAGGTCATAACTGCTATTATAGTGTTTGCATGAACTGAACTAAAACATAGTAACAATACTTATTTTTATGTTACCTAACTACTATATCAGGCTCGCTCGCCATTTGTTCTCAAGCACACCACTAGTACGGACCCTATGTAAGTTATTTCGCCGATGAAACTTATGTTGGTCCCATGTAACGGCTTACAGGGGTCCCTTCTAACTTGCAAGGGTCCTAACTTAAAATGGTTCTTTCTATCTTACACGGGTCTTTTCTAAATTAAACTCGATTACAGCCTGGTGTAATGAATTCTTACAGGGGTCCTTTGTAACTGGTCATTGCGTTGAAACGTGGTATGAACGTCGGAGGATGTACGAACGTCGTAGGATGTACGAACGTCGGTGGACGTTTCATATGCACCTCTACTTGCTTTGTCAACAAATTATTTTCACTTCTTCTCTACTTATTTACTTAGATTGACTATCTATACAGCAACTATCAACTAATGACAATTATAGCTCTCCATATGTGTAGCTACTACAAAACTTTAAACCAAGATAGCTAGCAACTGAAACTAAATCCAGGACATATTTTGACTTCTATCTTAGCAGTTATTACACTCTAATCTTATACTATGCTATTATGCTTCACATTATGTAATTATATAATTATAAACTTGTTACTATATTTACTATTCATTGAACTATGTGTAGCTATGCTAACCTTTAGAATTTCTTTAGACCATAATTGTGACCGTCTACGGGAAAATCGGGCACAACGCGGCATGCGTAGACATCGCAAAAAGATCGATTTAGTTCTTAAAATTGTATTAAATAAGCCTAACGAAGGGAACGGTTAGGCGATATATAGCGGGAATGGCTAAAGCTACGGGGATAAAACTTGGAGAGCTTAATATCTACTTGCCGAGGAGTCTGTAAGTGCAAAAAAAAAATTTTCTTCGGGGCCGCGTTGTGCCCGATTTTCCTGTAGACGGTCACAATTTTTCTCTCTCAGCTATGGTCAAAACTTTTTGGGTGACTTGCAACTGTGTATCACCTTCCTGGGACTCAACTTTTTTAGGTGTTCTTGGCTGGTGCTTTGTGCTAATATCTTCCTCTCTGCTATCTGGTAATGTCTACTATACTTCAAATTTTTCTTGACATGAACTATCATATAGTTATATTCTGATGTTTTTTGGTTTTGTTTTTTGTTTTAACTAGTTGTAGTTACCTAAAGAACTAAAATCCTTACTTTAGGGGTATTTCACTTGTAAGAAAAAACTAAGACTAAGCCGTAAATAGCATGAAAAGACTAAAAATTAGCTACTTACTATAGATTACAACAAATTCGGTTAACTAAAACTAAGACTACCAGTGGAGTGAATGAAGAGAGTTAAGCAATATTTTTTGTAACCATTTCACCATGACTGTGGGTGGGCAGATCGCTGGCACTAGAGATAGGACAAGCTCAACCGATTTGGACAACTCTAACTCAACTAGCGAAAGCAACAAAGGTAGGCACCAAAGCTCGACGACAAATATTTACTCGAGGAACTCTAGCGAACGCTGCCACCAGAGTTCTCCCAGATATCCAGTCCTCCCTTGAAGTATGAATTCAAGTCGGGTTTACTAACGATATGGGGAACTGATGATACGCATGCGTGTCCTGGCTTATATGTCAAAAGACACGCATGCGCACAAATAATGTGGGGGTGTGGTCACGGAACATCCGGACACAAAATAAGCACACAACAACATGACAGCATGGCATACACTAAAGATTACAAGCACACACAGTGATTCACTATACTAATAAATAATTACACACACAACTACACAACATCAATGTTCATGGATTCCTCTTCTCTTTGTTCTTCTTTAACTCTTTCTCGTTCTCTCTCGTCTCTGTCTCCTCTCCGCCCACATCTCCCCCCACCAAGATTCGACTAGAAGGAGGAGAAGCTGAAACAACACACTGGGCGGTTTCATCATCTGTTTCCGTCCATGCCTGCCTACTCATTCCATCAGCATTCGCATGCAACTTGCCAGGGCGATACATAATGGAGGCGTTGAACTGCTGAATCACGAGAGCAAATCGAAGCAGACGCTTGTTCAGATGACTCCCCTTCACCAAAGCCAGACACGGCTTATGATCTGTGACAACGGTCACTTCCTTGCTATACACGAAGAATTCGAATTGCTTCAAACTGGCCACAATGGCTAGACACTCAAGTTCCGAAACCGAATAGTTCCTCTCTGCTGGTCTCAGTTGGCGAGAGAAAAACCCGACAGGTAGTTCCTCCTGTTCTCTAACGACATGGAGGCAACCACCAACACCGGCACCTGATGCGTCCGTATACAAGACGAACACATCCTCTGGGGCTGGAATGACTAAACAACAACTATGACATAATGACATTTTTAACTCACGAAAACAGGAGTCCATCTCCTCAGTCCAGACCACCTGGAGAGGAGCCTTCAAGGAGGTAGCAGGGGTGAGTGCGCTAGAACAATCAGCGAAGTTGGGTATGAATCTACGATAATAAGAAACAGACCCTAGAAAAGAACGAAGTTGTTTTTTCGTCCTTGGCCTAACAAAGTTAGCCAAGGCTGAGACTCTGTGTTCAGGGACTGCAAGCAGTCCCGCACCAATCCTATGGCCTAAATACAACAAGTGTTTTCTGCCAAAGCAGCATTTCCGGAGTTTAATAGTTAAACCTGAGGCGCCAAGGCACTCAATTACCCTTCTCAAATGAATCAAATGATCTGACCATGTACGACTGTATATCACAACATCATCTACATAATTTCGACAGCAGTCAGAAACTGATTTAAGGACATTCTCGATCACTGCTTGAAAAATAGCAGGAGCATTCTTGAGACCGAACGGCATTCTAAGGTACCGAAATTTACCAAAGGGACACACAAATGTGGTGAGTTCGCTAGACTGCTCATCCATTGCCAGCTGATGAAAGCCAGCGGTGAGATCCAGGGTAGACAGGCACGCATTAGGGCCTACATGCTCCAAGATTTCCGTCAAAGACGGCAGCCAGTATCTCCTCAACGGTGTAACCAAATTCAACGCTCTGAAATCAACGCAAATGCGGACACTGCCGTCTTTCTTCCGGACGGGCACTAATGGGCTGGCCCAGGCAGAGTTGGACTCAGCAATGATACCTTCACTCAGCAACTTGTCAATCTCAAGTTTCACCGCCTCTCTTATGCCGGCTGGGATTTGCCTAGGGGGTAAGTTCACCGCAGCAGCTCCGTCTGCAATCTCGATCTTGCAGGTACTTGCTACACACAGACCGGGAGAATCACTGAAATGGCACTTGAGATCACCCAGAAGGGCATCCAATTCATTTTGCCTGAACCCAGGGCACTTGTCATCACTAAGGGCGGCCTTACTAGCGAGCAGGTCATGACTGATTCCCTGCTCCTCTGCAATCAAAGTAACAGCATTGACTGCCAACGGTCTGGATACATACAACTTTAGGTTATCCCTATGAGCTAATCTGGTGGGATGGCCTTCCCCCTTAGAGATTAGGTAAGTAACACGGGACGGCCTTTCGACTACAATGTAAGGGCCTTCCCAGGCAGCCTGAAGGGCTGCGTGCAAACCAGGGATCCTCATGAGCACACTGGAGCCCACTTCCAGCAGCTTATCTTGCTTATGCCTATTAAAGGCGAGAACACGCTTGCTAATACTGTCAGACTGGTTGGCTGCAGCCAGGTCATGTATGACCGCTAGCCTATCATTAAGCTGCAGGAGCCAGTCATCCACATTGACAGGCTCAAAATCACGGTCGACCCAACCCTCATAGAGGACATCCAGGGGACCTAACACATCCCTCCCGTACACAACGCGATGAGGAGAGAACCCAACATCTCTATTTGGAACTTGTCTGAGGGCAAAGAGAGCTAGGGGCAAGAAGTCAACCCAATCTAACCCAGCCCCCACAGCTTTTGAAAGCATAGGTTTCAGACTTCCATGCATACGTTCCACCACGCCGTTTGACTGTGGGCGATATGGGGAAGTAGCAACTGTGTCAATGCCTAACATATTGCAAACACCAGACATCAACTTCGAGAGGAAGATAGTTCCTCTATCAGACAACACACGCAAGGGTATACCAGTGCGACTTATAATATCCACAAAACATTGCGCTGCCTCAGTGGCGGAGGCAGTACGCATGGGTATAGCCTCAGGCCAACGACTGGCCAAACAAACATAAGTAAAAAGATACTTGGCGCCCCTCTTGCCCTTAGGCAAGGGGCCCACTAAGTCCACACAAACACTCTCGAATGGGACACACACGATTTGCCTCTCAACCATCTTGGCCTTCCGGTTGCCAGCACTATTAACACGGAGGCACGTATCACAGGACTTGACAAAAGCAACAATGTCACTGTGAACACCAGGCCATGTAAAACTTTTGCCCAGCACATTTCTCATGCCCCGGACTCCAACATGAGCTGTTTTGTCATGAGCAAGAGAAAGTACCTTGTTCCTGAAAACAGTGGGAACAACTATTCTGGACACGGGGGAATCATTCACCAGTACGGTATGCAACAACAACCCATTCTTAAACGAATAACCATTTAGATTGTTTTCCCCTAAGTCCCTGAACTTGGACAGAGACTCGTCAGCCACAAGGGCACTCTTAAGGGTATGAACACCCTCACTTAACACCGGAGTTGCTAACTGCAACTCATCTACAGAGCTGTCACTACACTCAGGCTCGGGAGGCATGATAGCATCAGGCGAGGGGGTACAATCCAATGGGGAGAAAGGAACACCAGTTTGCCCGTCACTGACAGCACTACCTACAACACCAGCCCCATTCCCATCCTCGTCAGAGCCCTGAAGAAGCCCAACAACAGAAGGATTACAGACATCAGACCCAACACCTACTACAGGAGATACACAAGAAACATCTATGGCTGCAAGCCTTTCAAATTCGTCATCAGAATTAAGAGGTTGGGGATCAGATTCACTAATATGCACTGTCTCAACTTGTAACTGTTTCTCACTCTGCTGTTTAAACTTACTTCTTGTTACAACTCTCACATTCATTGTCTCTTCCTGGTTAGTGGCCTGTGCAGAGGGGGTATAAGAAGCCTCCTCCATAACACCACCAGAGCAGGCATCCACCTGGGTGGATGGCTGGATGCTACGGGTATCACGTAGTTGCCCCGCCTCCAAGCCAGAAACATCAGACTTGGCGGCGGCATCCAGCAAGAGATGCTCTGCTGTGGTCATGTCCATTGGAACAGAAAACAAGACACAACCACACAGGCTGTCAACATGTGCGACAGCCACTCTGGAACTAAAAGTTCGACCCTTAAACGTAAAATCAACAATGGCCGTATCAAGGGTAACAGGTCTGCCGTCCCACCCTTTGACATCCACTTGTTCACCCGTGAGCTGGTCACCATAAACCAAACACCCGGGAACTATAGAGATCTCTGCCCCAGTATCGGGCACGATCTTACACTGTGAACCATTAACGAACCCTGTAACATAAGGGGCACCACTCCTGACTGACACCCAGTTATTATTGTAAGTGCGATTCTTTCTCACACCAGCTTTCCTGCTGCTCTCCGATCTGAAGTCAGAGTTATTACTATCAGCATTCTTTCTGTTCGGGCAGTCCGGCGACTTATGGCCTGGCTCATGGCAGGTAAAGCAAACAATGCCAGTAGCCCTACTATTATTACTGCCTTGAACATTACTAGGAACACTACTGTTAACACTTGACACTTGGCTCCTGCATTCATAGAATCTATGTCCCAATTTATGACATTTAAAACACTCAACTGAATTGTTACCACCATACTTATTATATCTACCACCATGAAAGGGCCTATCAGAATCTGAGGTGTTGATTGACAGGGCAAATTTATTAAGGTCCCTGAAGGACGTAAATTCTCTTTGGTCCATAAGAGCTCTATGCGCTACGGACCTGGACGCTCTGTACGTAGCACAGGCAAAGAAGAGCAACAGCTCCTCCTTGGTTCTGCACATCATGTCCACTGAATCCATTAAACTTTTCAGGTGGACATATGTCTCAAGAGGAGTCATCGACCTCGTCGAACTAGAGAAGTCAGTCGTTAGCTTAGCACCCAGCGAAGTCAAGCTACAGCCAAGCGCTTCAATAAGGATCTCTTTAACCTGCCCATAATCAGTCGAATCTCTGTCAAGACCAGCAACAACAGAGGACGCAGACTTCGATTGTAGTTTCTGTAGCAATATGGTCTTCCAGCGACGCCTTGGGCAGCCTATGTCAAGCAGGTCCGCCTCAAGCTTGCGAATATATTTGGATATGTCTACGCCATCCTTATGCGGGGCTAACACAGTAATTTGCCTTGTCAGATCGGCATCCATGGAGCCCTCCCTAGCCCTATCAGACAAAAGGCCAGACCTACTAAATTCGGAAAAGAACTCACGGAAAAGAGAACGCATCTCGGGGTTAATGGAGGAGGCACTGCCATTGGCACTCCTATGTTCAGGATCACGGTCGTCCTCCGACATTGATGGGTACACTAGAGTAGTATCACTATCAACCAAATCGCCAAGGATATTATATCCACTAGAGCTATAACAAGACAATGAACTAGACGGAACGGAAGTAACAGAACTACGCTCTACACTATTACTATGAGTACCACTGAAAGGAGAATGAACTACAGATACCACTGATGAAGACTCAACTGACACGGCAGAATTACCGCGATTCAATACCACAACCTGCTTCTTGCGTTTGCACACTCTATCTGGTTGCTCCCTCAGGCTCATCCAGGTGATCCAAAGGAGGAAATGTCCTACAGAGACACAACAACAGATCACAAAATGACAAAGTCCAAAAAGTAAACAAAACACTCTGACACAGCAAATGACAAGGTGATAAACACACAAAATGACAAAGTCCAAAAAGTAAACAAAACACTCTGACACAGCAAATGACAAGGTGATAAACACACAAAATGACAAAGTCCAAAAAAGTAAACAAAACACTCTGACACAGCAAATGACAAGGTGATAAACAGCACAAAACCAAATAAGGGAATACAAAACTCAAGCAGCCAGTAAAACGCACACACGAACAAAATGCCACAAATGACAATTAAAGCCAATTAACAGACAAGTAACAAACACGGAAAATGACAAGTTCAACTCAGCCCAAAGTCCAATTAGGCGCCACGTGTGGTGTGCTCCAGATAAAGTAATGGCGATCCAAAGGCGACAGGCGAACGAAAGATGAGCCGTGGTAGTCCGAGTTTGAAATCGGTCAGTAGCAGCAGTCAGACGCACGCGTGAAACCACAGAAACGCCCAGAGAACAATCCACCCGAGTTTGAAATCGGTAGTAGACGTCCACGTAGTAGTAGCACGAGTTCGACAAACGTAGGAACAGACTCGTTTCCGCACCGCTGCCACCAAATGTGGGTGGGCAGATCGCTGGCACTAGAGATAGGACAAGCTCAACCGACTTGGACAACTCTAACTCAACTAGCGAAAGCAACAAAGGTAGGCACCAAAGCTCGACGACAAATATTTACTCGAGGAACTCTAGCGAACGCTGCCACCAGAGTTCTCCCAGATATCCAGTCCTCCCTTGAAGTATGAATTCAAGTCGGGTTTACTAACGATATGGGGAACTGATGATACGCATGCGTGTCCTGGCTTATATGTCAAAAGACACGCATGCGCACAAATAATGTGGGGGTGTGGTCACGGAACATCCGGACACAAAATAAGCACACAACAACATGACAGCATGGCATACACTAAAGATTACAAGCACACACAGTGATTCACTATACTAATAAATAATTACACACACAACTACACAACATCAATGTTCATGGATTCCTCTTCTCTTTGTTCTTCTTTAACTCTTTCTCGTTCTCTCTCGTCTCTGTCTCCTCTCCGCCCACAATGACCCAATTATTTAGTGACGATATGAATTAGCCAAGAATTTTCTAAACTAGCTATATAAAAATACAGTAGCTACTTACTTTCATTCTAAAGATATCATAGATATATTTTAGTTTTATTAAAAAATTTTGCATTTTTTGTTGTTGTTTTTTTGTTTGCTTTTTTTTTGGGGGGGGGGGGGTTGGGAAGAAATAGCTAGCCAGTAAGCAACACAAACTTAGTCAATTGATAGCGAAACTTGGTAGCTAGATAAATGTTTACACTATAATTATATTACAAATATTAAGTCATCATGGAACTTAGGAACACAATAACTAAACTAAGATCTTTCTTTATTTGGAATACTAGTGATGTGCTTGAGCCCAAATGGCGAGCCTAAAAACTATACTATTTTTATATGAATTATTTTGACTTTTAACACTGAATCAACTGAAAATAAGGTCGAGTTTTTAAACTACCATACACTGTAATTTCAGTGTCATAGTAACAACTCGCTGTAACTGTTTGAATTGTAGGGAAAAACAACAACAAAACAGTACACGTTATTTAAACGTTTTCTTTGTGATATTCTTTAGCTAAGTGGTGGCTGTAAAGCACAAAGCTTTGACACAACTGGACATACACCTACACGAGACTTACCTACGCGGTTAATCTGGTGGACAAGGCATTTTCAAGTAAATACTGTTGCGTACGGCTTATAACCTTGACAAAGAGCGCATTGACTTACCACCGCCACTAACTCGAATAGAAATGGAAGTCCCGCAAGTTTTCACGTTTTAACTGCACCCGTAAAAGAATTCAAAACGGTAAACAATTCAATTTCTAGGGTGATACAGGTACTGATCAATAAACAGGATTCTGTTTAGTGAAGTTTGGGACGGAATCGATCACAGAACTAACACAAAAACGCGAGGGTCAAAGTACAAAAAATGCCTCAGTACGTCCAAACATAATATACATAAACAAAAAAAAATTCCCCGATGTCTGGAATCTCTAATCCAAAACTACACTGATTATCATATATCAATGAAAACTACTTCTCGGTGGACTCCCTTGTATTATTTAAATACTATCTCTTATCTTGCTAAACTAGATAATGTACGTATTTTGTAAGTCATCGTAGGGTTAACTATGATAATTAGGGAATTAACCAAGATAACTCACACCAGCCAGAAAATTAATTAGTATCTTCTCCTATGTAGAACTTAAGATTAGGCTAGAAATCAGACACAACTTAAACGGGTAAAATGGAGTGGACAATGAATTTTAGATAACTGTGATGACAAATAGCGACTAACTTGAATAGAAATGAAACTCCCATAAGTTTTAGAGTTTTAACTGCACACGCAAAGCAATTCAAAGAGGTAAACAATTCAATTTCTAAGGTGATACGGGTAATGGTCGCTAAACCGGAGGATTCTGTTTAGTGAAGTTTGGGACGGGGTCGAACGCGGAGCGAACACAAAAATACGGAGTGTCAAAGTACAAAATGACATACGCACGGTAAAAAAATAAATAATGAGTTAGTCATACCATTGTGTAGAGCACTTCTTATTGAGTATTTTGATACTACGTTTATAGGCAAGCGCTGCTTGGTTCACTAAATATACGAGCGGCAATCTGATCAACTTGAGCACAGTTATTTCGAGAAAACTGCGATTAAAACTTCTTATTGAATTACTCTCTGAGTTAACGTTGAATTCCATAATGTAACCAGAAGTCCGCGTTACGGGTTACGTAAGACTGTTACTTATGCTTGGAATGGTGGCGATCAACTGAACGGCAGTAAGTTATAGTTGGAACCGCTTACTTCAGTGATGGGGAAGGCCTTACTCAGTTTAGACCCTACATTGTGTAAGAGTACTAGACAGGTATGACTTTAAATAGCACTAGATGCGTATAGACATAATTTTGCAGGCCGTTTTGTGCTTCTTCTTTTTTTCCTTCTGTTTCCAACAGTTTGATAGTTACAGTAAGTCATGGTAACTATAATACAGTCACTCTTTTAGAAATGATCAACTAGCTTGGTTTGTTAGTTCACTGGCTAGCTAAGTTTAGGATTATATTCGTCTTGCAGCCAGCTTGTTGCCTGTTTTGGAACAAATGAACAATAGGAATCTCTTTAAATCAATGAACAAAAACGATGGACTTTCAAAATGTGTTGCCTTCTCTTGTTGCAGTGTGACAGAAGTCCTCATCATCACTGAAACCTTTGCCCAGTCAGATACTTGCTGATTCTTCTAGTGTCTTCTCAAAAATAGTCCCAGGAGTCTCCAGGTCTGCAGACTCCAACTACAAGACTCCGTAATTAGAAACATCAATCTATATAGCTTGATTATTCACATTTATTATGTATTCTGTTGCTGCAATGCTATAACAAAAACTTATAAGAATTTACCCGCGATTATCCTAGGTAGGGGTAATTTGTTGCTAAGGGGGGGGGGGGGTTGGATTTCCGTTTTGGCCTGGTAGGCTAAAATAGAGAGTAAAAGGTGACTGTGTTTAAACGGGGCGCTCAGACCCATTAACATAGTAAGTAAATACCAGGCTGGAATATGGACTTCTTGCATTCAACCCCACCAAGTAATTTCAAATCCAAGTGAATTTGGTCAAAAATTGCTGCTGCACAGTGTTGAGAACTGGTCTGGCTTGGCATACCAGAAGTTTTTTTAAGTGTGCCTTCAAAGGAGATTACAGTAGATATAATTGTGCCAAAGTTAATGTATGCTGCTCACCAGTGTGTAGTTGCTAATGCAGCCATAAATATTCAATTATTATCAATCTATGTTTTAAACTTGAAATTTAACATGTTAACTAGCTATACAATAATTCTTGCATAATATATTGCTTCTAAAAACAGAATATTTAAAGCATAAATAACAATAAATGCTCTGGCGATCATTTTTAATTAGTGGGCTTAATTAAAAATTTTGGGTGGGGCTCCTAGGCTAATAATAATATTTATGAAGTTGGAAAGAAAAATTCATGCAAAATTTGATCCTTTTGTCCGCCAAAAAACGGTAATTTCACTAAGCCACCAGCTATGAGCACAAATGGCGAGCGAGCCTGATACTTAGGTAACTTAAAAATGTTACTATTTTTAGCTCACTTCATGCAAACACTATAATAGCAGTTATGACATTTGATTTCAGCAAACAAATACAAAATCACTCTCTTACCTGGTAACCTTTGTAG
>WLWD01003061.1_pt1 | contig 40517 bp, 25 predicted proteins | sample 6712731 | NCBI WGS metagenome assembly WLWD01 (sample SAMN12718690, study PRJNA576275) | sponge metagenome | isolation source: marine sponge | host: Mycale hentscheli | place: New Zealand: South Island, Marlborough, Capsize Point | collected 2014-11-01
TCCAGATATACCCATTAAGTTGTTTATTAGCCAACTCCCTGCACACCTTCAACGATTCATCTTCCTCAACCTCATACCTAAGCACCTCCTTCTCATTCCTCACAGCCATATTAGGACTCCCGAAGCACTCCAACACTTCATCCTCTACACTGCCCTTAGCCACTACATCCCTATCACATACCTCTTCTACATCTCTCCTCTCCCTTTCATCCTCAACTACATCCTTAACATTACTCTCCTCCACCTTGGTGGAAGACTCAGAACACTCAATCACGTCCTCGCTCCCAGGACATATGGACACTTCGGGTACCACCTCATCCTCAACCTCCCCAGCGGGATCAGGAATGACGTCCATCACCCCCGGTTTAGAAGAAGGAAGTGGCACCTTACTAGGCCCCGCCTGCTCCAAAGTTGCTCTAGTCTCTTTAGCAGCAGACCGAGTCAAAACAACGGAGACAGGCACAGGTGGAGGCAAAACATCCTCCAAGCCTGCCGACAGCGTGTGACGACGGACTTCACGATCACACAACTTGTCTAGGGCAACTAAAGCGTCACTCTCACATTCGGGAGGGGCACTCAGAAACACAAAAGATTGCCTCTCTCCCTGCTGACTAACAGCCACAACTTGACTAAAAGTCCTTCCTCTCAACTCAAATGTTACCCGAGCTAGTGGGCACCTAATCACTGCACCATTAGCTAACAAGACTCTCGAACTCCCCAGTAAAGTGGGTTTGGTCAATCAGGTCCCGAGAAACCATCGACATAACCGCCCCCGAGTCAGGGAGAAAGAAGCACCAGCGACCGTTGCACTTCCCCTTGAACTCTATGAGAGAATTCGTGGAGGAGGCCACAGCCTGGCTCTTCGTCTGATGCTTCTTGGAGCTGTTGGACTTCTCGTCCACCTTATTGTCATCTCTCTTACACACTTTGTCAGCCCTGCTAGGACACTCAGGAGCCTTATGTCCTTGCTGATTACAGACATAACAAACTACACTTGGGGAATACCCAACCCGCCTGCAATCTGACGCCTTATGGCTGACACCCTGGCACTTGAAGCACCGGAACCCTTCAAACGATCTAATGGGACTGCCCTTTCTCTCACCTCTCTGCCTGCTCCTATCATACGTACCTCTCTGAGGGGCACCAGATTTGAGCATTTCCGCGACATCATTCAGGTCTTCATATGATGTAATTGACCTAGACTCTAACAGGCACTTCTCCGAGGGATAAAGGGTTGCGCGGAAAAGGCCTACGACCACTGCTAAGGGGACATCCTCAACAGAGTTGCAAGATAGTACTAGCCTCTCCATATTATCTCTCAGGGTCTGGAATCTGCTAACATGATCCATAGTCCTCATCTCCCTTTCTCCCGCACCAAACAATTTATCGGTCACGGCAGAACGACTAAGTCCCAATTTCTTAATCAAGGCTCTCTTAAGCTGAGCATATGTACACTCGCCCTCACATACTACACCCCGCACTGCCTTCCTCGCCTTAGGGGTCAATTTCCTTAGTAAGATTCGCTTCCACTTTCTCGAGGGGACCTCTAGATCTTTAAGGTCTGCCTCCAAACCCATAATATAATGGTGGATTTCATCACTGTCCCGATATGATACAATGGATTGAATCTCACGGGAGGTACTTTCATTAGACTTAGTGACGTGCTGATTATGCATCGACATGGTCATTGTTTTAATCAGCCTTCTCACGTTCCTGCTAGAGATCTGATCGTCAATGTCAGTCTCACTCTCATCCTCAGTAACCTCCTCCTCACTCTCACTCATCTCTGTTTCCATGATGGGCCGTGCCACACTGGCGCGGGAAACGGAGCGCTCTGACGCTCCAGTGGAACGGGGTGCAGACCTTCTCGCAACCCCCTCTCTCCCACTATCACTCCTAGCCACAGACCTCCTACGACTAGGACGAGCACTACTGCCACGGGGCTTCGATCTCACAACACTAGCCTCCCTCACAGTGCTGCCACTCACACTGTCTTCACCATCACTCATCTTACTCTTTGGATCAATAGGTACGTCAAACACAGACACACCACTCACGCTCTCAACAGCGTCGCCTGCTCTCTCAGGCAAATCTTCCCTCAATTCCAACAAACAAGACTCCTCACCTAGTGTGGAAGCTAGGCCTGAATCAGTGATAGATGGCTCTGACTCACTCTCAGAATAAGTACCGTACTTAGAGTTGTCCCGGCACGATCTCTCTCTCTTTGCTCTTGTTGCTCCTTCTTTCCCAGCCTTCCCAGACATCCACTTCCACCTGGTGAGAAGACTTCAAGGGCACCTGGAAAAACAAAACCAGATGATAAGCACTACAGCAAATATAAAACACACAAAGATAAAACACGCAATTAAATGATCGACACGTAACGCAAAAATTACACGTAAAAAACGTAAAGAAATGAAACACCAACTCAATTGGCCACGTGTGACGAGCACTAATTGGAACACACACGCAAAATGAAATTGTGATACACACAACAGTTTGAAACGACTCAGCAGATACAAACAACGTGGAGGCGATGCAGGCGAACTCCGACTCGGGTATGTTAAGTCCAGCGAAGCGGTCGGCGTATCCAACACGGAACTGAGGCGGTGCGCACTACACGAAAGGTACTCGCAAGGTCCTGAGGAGTGGATTTGCTCGGGGGAACACTGCTACTAGCCAGTAGTGAGGTACGCAGGGTAGATGATTCCGACCACGTAGGCGATCCAGATCCAATCAAATTTTTAGGCTCTTTCGGACCACCGCTGCCGCCAGTTGTGGGGGGGAACTTGTCGCTGCCACCAGAATCAGGGACGCGCACAGGATGGCTGAGAGGATTACGAGTTCTCTGCCAAGCCGTGGCCGATCTACAACCCAACGAGAGTTTTAGGACTAGTTAAATTGCAATCGGAAAACACTGACTGAACAAAACCGGAAGTGCAGCCGAGATTTATAGTTCTGTCTCGGCCACACCCACACACAAGATAAATGATACACACAAACTTATAAACACATTACACACGGCACGAGTTAAGCTACCTACTCTAACACACACAACACACTGCTAATAATAATGAATAATTGTTCTAATGACAAACACACAAATGAATGTTCCACATGATCTTTAGTCTTCTCTCTTCTTCTTTCTCTTCCTTGACTCTTGGCTGGCTGGCCCCACAACTAGTATTCCTGCCTTCAAAATAATAGTATTCATAACCCAATGTCGAGATGGGGGCTTACATGGTCCGTGGTATATACTTCACTTACTATCTCGTTCTACTGCTCTTATATGAAAGAAATTTATCCTTTTCATTTAAACGTTTGAACACTGTAAACTATGATTATACATGATCGACAAGTTGTTATCTAACCTATTTGCAGCCATAAAACCACACCGAAATCCTGACATGAAATGAATGCAGCTATACTATAAGAAGAGGGCAGAAATGTCTAGATATTTTAGTAAGAGAGACAGTTAAAATCGTCTTTAAACTGAACACATCACCTCTAATTATCATATTCATTCAGAATATAACAATAACATTAAAATTTAGGGGGGTGACATTTCACCCTATTCACCCTCACTGAATTAGCCCCAGTTTCAGGTGTGGTCACACAATCACCCACACCCCATCCCACCCCCCACCCCTCCTTCCCCATGTCTATATAATCCGGCACATACAGAAGAATTAAGAATAAGATTAGAGTTTCAAGTTAATGATCACAGATTAGAGTGCATGAATGGATATGCAATCGCCCAAACCTCATTTATTGGTCTCTTTCCTGTAATATATACAGCTGGTGTTCCAAGTGCAGTTGATAGAGTTAGCGTGGAACCAATGTCCAGTAGTTCCCTGTCCGTCCAGTGGCTGTGCCCTGAGGCAGTTGGCACCCACGACCCCATCCTTCTCGACTACCAGGTCATCTATTACAGCTCCATGACAACTCAGTCCATGAAGAATGTGGCAGCAATTCACACCATGGAAGGTGAGAACAGCTGCTTGTTGGGGACTCTACTAACTGGCTTAGAGGAAGACACAACTTACTCTGTCAAAGTGCGTGCAGTAGCAGGGAATGTCCTGGGAGAGGCACCTGTCATATCAGCACAGGCAACCACATTTGGACAAGGTACTGACTGAAATAATTTCTGGTAGCTAATTGTGAATTGATTCATGTTCTGTTGTGGTAGCTCCAGGACTGGTACAAAATCTAGAAGTATCAAGGCTGCCCGACAAAGCTCTGCAAGCAAAATGGGACAAGATAGAGACCATGGCTTCAGTAGGTGTGGTTATAGAATACCACATTGAGTACAGGCAGTACACCAAGAAGTCAGTAAGCTCTATTAGGAATTCTGCTGACCAGACAACTGTACAAATCACTAATGTCATTGAAGAGGATTCTTATGAGGTTATGAGTAGGAAAATCATATGATTGATATGACGATGTTTGTTCATGTAATACAGATAAGAGTGAGGGCTGGAGTGTTGTCCAATAGGAATCCATATACTATTAGCTATGGACCCTTTACCAAATGGGAGAGAGTTGGCGGCAATGAAGCAATAAGTAAGTGAAATAGTATAAGGCCATAGGAGGGCAATGCCACTGTGGGCCATACTGCGCATAGTGACATGGCTCAGTGAACTGATGCAGGCTCGGTGCACTGATGCAGGCTCGGTGCACTGATGCAGGCTCGGTGCACTGATGCAGGCTATGTGCACTGATGCTGGCTCGGTGCGCTGATGCAGGCTCGGTGCACTGATGTAGGCTCGGTGCAATGATGCAGGCTCGGTGCACTGATGCAGGCTCGGTGCAATGATGCAGACTCGGTGCACTGATGCAGGCTCGGTGCACTGATGCAGGCTCGGTGCACTGATGCAGGCTCGGTGCACTGATGCAGGATCGGTGCACTGATGCAGGCTCGGTGCACTGATGCTGGCTCGGTGCACTGATGCAGGCTCAGTGCACTGATGCAGGCTCGGTGCACTGATGCAGGCTCGGTGCACTGATGCAGGCTCGGTGCAATGATGCAGGCTCGGTGCACTGATGCAGGCTCGGTGCACTGATGCAGGCTCGGTGCACTGATGCAGGCTCGGTGCACTGATGCAGGCTCGGTGCACTGATGCAGGCTCGGTGCACTGATGCAGGCTCGGTGCACTGATGTAGGCTCAGTATACTGATGCAGTTTCTAATGACTAAATGTATACACTGGTTAATTCTTGCATAGGATGACAAGCTTTGATGTAGTTTGTTTGTTTGTGTGTATTTGCAGCTAAGGAAGCAATTGCTAGGCGTAAGTATGGAGAAGGATGGAGTAACTCGTTTTAAGTGATTGATACCCATTCGTTTCCATGACTCCCACATGTGTACATGTAACTTGGATTATGCTTGAACATTATTAGTTAATTATAATTGTAACAAGGATAAACTAGTCGCAACTTGATCCTCATTCTTTCACTTGGAGATGTAAGTAAAATTCACATGAGAAGTTTGTGCTTTTACTATAATGGCGACCAGTTGGGTAACATGAAAAATGTATGAATATTTTATTATTTATTTCTGTAAAGATATTCCAGCAAAAATGGATTTTACTATTCTATATAATGAAAGTATATTAATCCGCACAGAGAAAAGCTAAAAATTTGGACTCGCCATTGATACTAACAGAAGCTCAATGTCTGATGATCCCAGAGTTGCTACAGGTTCAGACAGAGTACACAGCTTATTCATTTTCTAATGGCTGAATTGACCTTCTGAAATTCATACAACGATCAAATTTTCGGGCGAACAGACACTGAACTATATAAGCATTCAAGTAGCCATGTTATTGAAATTTGTTAAAGAAGCAGCAAAAAAATGGTGCTCCTGTTTCAATTTTTTTTCATTACAGGAAGTTTGCACCAGAGCAACATATAAAAAACAAAGATAACAACATTGTTTTAGATTATCATTGTTTTAAAGTGGAGAATAGACCAGTCCAATGCTAAGAATTCTTGGTTCCAACAGTCACAAGGTTGAATTTAGTGTCATAATACCTGTAGAATTAACTGAACAGCTAATGCTTTTTAATGCTTAGCTGGTAAAAGACTTTATATGTGAAATGTTTAAATTAATATATAATTGTTGTGATTACATTTTTACATGCTATAATTCTCACAGGTGATTCGAATAACGCTGGAGAAATTGCTACTGGGGTAGTCATAGGAACAGCTTCTGTTATTGCTGTAGTAGCTGTGTTTGTTGTGAGTCTGACAGTCTTTGCAGCGCATGTGCAAGAAAAGAGGAAAAGGCAAGTTCACTTACATTGTACTGGCTAACTAATAACTAGTAATGAGGACAGCAGTACGACTGTCAAAACTATTGAAAAACACTCTCAGTTTTAGGTTATCTTATTAGAATACAATACAAGCAAGTAACTATGAAAACCAAGCAAACATGTTTTGTGCCTGAAGATAAATGACCAGTGGTATAAAGATATCTATGACAACAGTCATAACAGGTTATATCCTTAAAGCTAAATGACTAGTGGTCAAGTGTTACTTTCAACAGAAACGTCATTACTATCAATATGTATTAAAAACATTGCTATAAGAGAACAATTTATTATTAGTAATGTGCGTATATACGGTAAGGGGGTTTCAATGCCATGGTAACCACTCCCTGCAACTGTTTGAATTGAAGGGGAAAAAATAAAAAATAAAATCACGTTATTGGCGAGCGAGTGGAGTGATCAAGATAGTATTAGGGGTGGACAATGCAAAGTCGTGTATATGTTATATATATACATGTATATATATATGTATGTATGGATGGTACGTATGCCCTTTAAACGCATGCACGGGTTCCATTTTTTTTCCTAAAAACACGGCTTTTAAGCTTGACCCTACTTTCTTCTGATACAAGTCTTACTTAAACTTGGGCTCCAAATTGTGAGATAATTCCTTCGAAACGCTTGTTTTTGAAGTCCCAAAAAGTTACTGCGAACGGTTACTATGGCATTGAAACCCTTTACCAAACTCTTTGTAAATGGTATCTAAATACTAGATATTTCTCTAGCTACCAGGGCCAAACCAGATGCAAATCACTATTTAGACAAGTATAAACTCATAATATTTCGGCTTTGTTAGCCTTCTAGTGAGGATGAGAGTGACTTGAAGGAAAATAAAAATTAAATAGGACTAAACCAATGACTAGAGATCATATGACTAAGGGTTGCATGAAACAGTGTTCTTAATATATGTGTTGAATGAGGGGCAGAGCCCCTATTGACATTGAATGCAGGTGTTGATTGTGGTGGCTATGATAACATGGCACATTTTCTCGTGGGTCCTCTCAGGCCTGATAGGCCCCACGAGAAAATGTGCCATGTTATCATAGCCACCACAATCAACACCTGCATTCAATGTCAATAGGGGCTCTGCCCCTCATTCAACACATATATTAAGAACACTGTTTCATGCAACCCTTAGTCATATGATCTCTAGTCATTGGTTTAGTCTTATTTAATTTTTATTTTCCTTCAAGTCACTCTCATCCTCACTAGAAGGCTAACAAAGCCGAAATATTATGAGTTTATACTTGTCTAAATAGTGATTTGCATCTGGTTTGGCCCTGGTAGCTAGAGAAATATCTAGTATTTAGCTACCATTTACAAAGAGTGTCTCCAACTAGAAACTACTCGAACTGTATGTTTCCAAGGTTAATGCTCCACGCGTGCGCACTTACCCGTACTATTTCACTTAGCTACCGTGGTATTTCACTTAGTTTCCACTTAGTTATTGAGGTATTTCAATTATTTACGTGCTATTTCACTTTACCTGTGCAATTTCAATTGAACAGTGATGTTTCCTATACATTTTTTAATGGGAAACTTACGTGCCGTACTATTATCATTATTATTATTATTATTATTATTAGTTGAGAGTACCTGGTATCAGATTCTTATTAACTGGTTTTGATATGTTCCTCTCATATCCTTCACCACACTCACTACTAAACCACTGGCCAGGGAGAGGCGAGTGGTATGTGGCAGAGTTCAGTCAAATGCATTGTAATTGTATTTAATTGCAATTAAATATATATTTTTTGCAGTAATTTCAATGTGATCGTATTTGAGTGAATCTGAGTTTTATGTATTTGCAATGTATTGAAATACTAGCAAAATTAAAGTTTGAAATACATGCATTGCTAATATAAAACAGAAATGAAAAGAGGCGAGAGAAAATATGGGCAAGTCCCTCAAAATTCCTGGGGAAAAAGAAAGTGGAAATACCATTTGGATATTTCATTGGAGGTCACTGTGTGTGCGCATGCATATGTGTATGTACATGCGTACATGTGTGTGCACACGCATATGTGTGTATGTGTATGTACATGTGTGTGTATGTGTATGTGTATGTACATGTGTATGTGTATGTACATGTGTGTGTATGTGCATGTATATATGTGTGTGTGACAGCAGATAACGTATGTGACGTACACATGACACTGTCGTATTTTCAAAGTATTTGCGATGCTAATTAAATACAATTCTGAAGTCAAGTATTTGTATTTGCAAATTGTATTTGAAGAGAGCAGTATTTTCAATTGCAATTAAATGATTTTGAGTATTTGACCCTAACTCTGGTGTGTTGTTGAAAGGGTAAATTCTAATAGACAGCAAACAAAGTCAGACAAGTGCAAATTTTGAAGTGACTTTCGTTATATGTAAATGTGGCACACACTCTCCACCCACACTCCCCCTCTCTCCTTAATATAGTTCCCAACTTTCCAATGACAGACCACACCCGCTAACATACCTATGAATGAAAATAATTGGGCTGGAGAGAGGACATTTTTGTTTGTTTGTTTGTTTCTTTTTTGTTTCTTTTTTTCCATGTTGTTAACCCTTTCACTGCCGAGTTTATGATGGCCATTTTGGTAACATGAAAATGTAATAATGTTGTTGTTGTTTTTTTGTTGTTTTTTTGCTGCACAGACATTCAGCAAGAGAAATATTTTAAAAGCAAGTCAGACTGTTTACTATGATGAAAAAAAAGTCTATTAGTCCGCACAAAGAATAGCTAAAACTTTAGACTTACCATTACCAACGGTACTAACTGAAACTCAATTATTGATGACCTCAGAGCTGCTATGGAGTTCAGACAGAGTACACGGCTCATTCATCTTCTATTTGATGGATTCTGGGCTTCTCAACCTTGTACTATAAAATATTTCGGGCAGACAGACAACTCTTTTAATGGTAAAAAAAACAAAAAAAACTAAACACCTGTGCTATCATTTTGATTTTTTTAATTACAGGAAGTACTACGTCAGAGCAACATAATAACAAGAAATGGGAATGTTGTATTGGATAATCAATTTTTTTAATACGGAGAACCGCTGACGAAATTTAGAACACCATATGGCATCTACGGCAGTGAAAGGATTAAATGTTATTTTTATTATTGTTTTTGTGTTTTTTTTGTTTTTTGTTGTTGTTTTGGTTTTGTTGTTGCTTTTTTTTGTTTTGTTTTTGTTGTTTTTGTTTTTTTGTTTTTTTTTACACTGTATTTATTATTTTTGTTTTTGTTTTATTTTAGAGAAAACACTACCGTCAGTTGAGGCTTGTCTAATTATTGATAGGTCGCACCAGAACACTGGCAGCATCTGGGATCACTCCAGACAGTGGCAACCAGTTACGTGTGGGATCACTGCAGGATGTGTGTGCTGTTGAGTGGGAAATTCTGGATACCTGATTTGGGGTTCTTCATGCAGGACTAATACCAACATATTTTTGTAAACAATGACCATGGTGTAAATGTAAAAGATTGTTGTCATCTATATTTAGCTCATATTGAATGATGTTGTAGAAATGACACAAACATTATTATTCATAAAGGTCAATAATTGGTTGGGGCAAAGATCTGTGATGCATGGTCTCAGCATGGCACAGTTTATGAGTATTGTAGGAGGTGATTGCCCAACTGATGTTGGGGTTATTAGATGAAATCACGAGAACTCTCTGACATTGCAAAAATTGATACAGTAGAACCTCTGAACTGAGAACAGTTTGGGACCAGGTTCGCAATTCACAAATCATTTTGTTTGCCTTTGGAGGTTGTTTATAATTTGCCTCCAATTATCATGCATTGCAATAGCTATATTAATACAGAAAATTGGTGTTTGTTTTAAGGAGGGGGAGATATGCCATACTTTTTCTATGGAATGGGTAGAGGGCTAAGGGAAGTTCACTGAACAGAGGTAATTTACTTTAGAGAGTTCACTATCAGATATTTCACATGCTCACTTGGTGCTGCTAACTAGTGCATGGTAGTCCTCAATAATGGTGTGTGGGACGATTGCTCATACATAGTTCACCAGTGTTAAAATACTGTTTTTGGCCACTTCAAAAGGTTAATTATACCGGGTATTACACATCAAAATATTCCATAAACGCATTTACAGTGGAACATTATTTTTTAACAGTGAACTCTGTAATGAGCAACACCATGCAATGGATATACACCAGTGCATAAAGTCATACTTTTGTTATACACGTGGCATACTCCAGTGACTCTATCTTACTTACGTCACCAGTGTGTGTGTATCTTTCGTAATGGACTGTATTATGGAGTACTGTGCAATACCTTACACCAGGTATATACCATACTATGTGTACTAGATATGTTGCTGGAGTATACCCAATGTATTCTTGACAATGTCTTACCACAGCATGCAGTGTATAGATACTAAATATACTACGTATATGTATTCCAATTGTTTTCTTAATGACGTGATATATAAAATTCTTTGACAGTAATACTGATTATTCTATAAATTTCTGAGCTAGCTATGTGGTTAAAAAAAATTAATAATAATAAAAAAAAGTCTAAAAATGTTATGACGAGTTTGATAAATCCACTAGATCCAGGGCCACGCTTGATGTGCTGTCTGTCACCATCCCGAGCTACTCTGGTTTCTGTCATAGCTGCAGTCCTCATCAAAGCCCCACTTCTCACCTTCTGCCCATAATGAGCCAATCGGTTTCTGAGGATAATAAAAAAATTACAAAAAAATGGCTGTAAACAATACCCATTAAAAGAAATGAACTGGTAAACAGCAACACATTAAAAATTAAAAATGTTTTTCTGTGTAAATTACACTTGCATGAAGTATATTGGGCGAATAACATGAGATAACTCTGTAAAGTGCCAATCCACGAACAAAGAAACTCAATTATCACAATCATTCCGCCACACACAACTTCAATTCTGACAAATCATACGGGTCTAATCACTACGAGATAAGGAAAAGATGAGAGCACAAAAATTAGCAAAAACAATAGGAGATTAAAGCAATTTACATACTACTAATTATCATTTGATGCAATACTTTTAAACAGAAAATAGAAGAGCGAAAGACAAAGGGGAAAAAAAAAGAAAAAAAAAAGAAAAAAGAAAAAGAAAAAAAAAAAGAAAAAAAAGAAAAAGAAAAAAAGAAAAAGAAAAGAAAAACAAACAAACATGAAAAAACAAACAAACAATTTATTAATCAGAAGTAAGCTGATCTTTTGTGAAAGTGAAAAAACTTTTTTATGAAGAATAGCACACATGCAACAATATAAACTTGAAGTGATGACAAAGTACACTACACACACAACAAATAAACAGTAACAGCAACAAACAAAAACAAACAAACAAACAAAAAAGTGTTATATAGAGCAAGTCACCTGTAACTCTTACATTCCGGTTCTATTATCAACCGGCACAGTCTTCGGACATCATGGAAAATTAAATTTATCAACTGGCATAGCGTACAGACATTCACAAAAACACCCAAATAGTAATACTGAGTTATGTAATACTTGCTATCATTTTTTGTTTGTTTTTTGCTAACAACCCCGTACTATAATTGGCGAGTGAGCATAGCGAGCGAGACACTTACTTACAGGGGTAACACAATTGAAAATCGGGGATGTTTGTTGGCGAGGAAGGAGTGGCTACACTGTGCTTGTGACTTGTGGGTACTAAACACTGCCAGGAAGATTTTTGGATGATCAAGGTCAAGAGCATAGCCCACAGGATTACAATGACTTTTTTTCATATTATTATAAATTATTATAATAATGTGATACTACCACAAAATAGCAAAATGGTTATGATTAGTTCTGAATCGATACCAATTCCTAAACAAAACTTGCTTAGTTTTAAAGTAATGCAATTTGAAAGTAAAATCATAACAGGTAATGGTCGTCAACTGACTTCGAGAGAGAGTCCACATATCTCCGGGATTTATCTACTTTTGCGAAGAGTTGAGCCACTCAAATGAAGGTTCAAACTCCAGGGCTTCTTTAGGTGGAAAATTTGTCGCAGGAAGGAAGAATAGTATGTGTGTGTGTGTGTGTGTATGATGTGTGTATGATGTGTGTGTATGATGTGTGTGTGTAGTGTATGTATGATGTGTGTGTGTGTATGATGTGTGTGTATGATGTGTGTGTGTGATGTGTGTGTGCAGATATGCACGTGTGGTGTGTGTGTGCAGATATGCACGTGTGGTGTGTGTGTGCAGATATGCACGTGTGGTGTGTGTGTGTGATGTGTAGGATGTGTGTGTGAGTGTGCATGTGTGTGGTTTCAATGGCGGCCTGTACGATAATGCAGTAAACTACGACCGATACCTATGATTTTATCAAAATGTATACTGGGTCTGTTTATTGACCACTACGAAGTTTATAGAACTACTTCTCTCTATGATCACTTTATCATGTGGAGTGTGGCCAATGATCTTAAGCTGTACTATAAAATGTGCATTATTTGGAATATCAATCCTAAAACGCATCCTACATAGCTAGTCCTAACCAAACACACTCACACACGACAGAACCACATCATGAATTTGTATTAGCATAGCTTCAGTCATTACATTAAAAAAAAAAAAGAAAAAAAAAAGACGAATTTGGTACGTACTCCAGTCAGATAAGTTGACTTAGTAACTAAAGACTTTTGAAAGACATTCAATGAAACAGTATGCTGTGTATTAATTATTGAAAACACAATGAATCTGAATTCTTATCATAATGTTTCAACTTCATGCCGCCACAAGGATCTTATAGATAACTTTGGTGGCGACTATATATAATATAACTGGTAACATTCTTGGTGACTTGCATGTAGCATATATAGCCAGCACTCCAGCAGTCTCTTTAAACAAGAATTCAAGCACTCGGTTAACTTTCAGCACATAAAGCAAATCTACATGCAAGAAATTAATTAGTTCATGTGATTACAACGTGACAAAAGGGGACGTTACTCTAAAGCTAGTATACATGGTTTGTGTTTTCTAAAAAATCAGCCCAAATTTAAAAGTAGCACAATAAAAGATCTTAAATCTTTGTTCTGAGTAAGTTACCTAATCAACCATTAATTGTCAGTCATCTCTAAAGTTATAGTATTACAGATATACACACAAACAGACAGGACGACTCACTAGGACCCTCTAGTGCATACGACTGACTACACCCATTTACAGTCCTTCCACATTTAAAAGAAAGTTCATGGAAGCTACTGTAACACTATTATAAAAACAATACATATCTACTATATGATATATAAATAGTTGACTTATACCTTTCAGCTCACAGTCCACTTCTTCTGATTAAGTTCCATCCCTCCCAAGCCCTTACTGTAAACTTGAGGAACTCCTATAAAAGTAAAACATAAATAATTAAGTAAATAAATAAATAAATAATACAAATAACTGTACACCATGCTCCAATATACTTTCACCTGTTGGTATTGTATGCGAGTCTGTGTATGTAATGCCTCTGTGTGTCTGTATGTGTGTGTGAAGTATTCCAGACACACCTCAAATTAGTATTCTTTCAATTGCAACAGCATAGCCAATGGTCTCTGTAAATATTTGTGTTGTGTTGAAGACCAAAGCCAAAGCTGAACATTTCAACTTGTCAATATTTAGCTAGTTATCATTTCACTATCATTCCACATTTAGCTAGCATGCACAATACTTCCGTATTTGTACAAGCACATTATATAACTATCAGTAATGCATTTTATTACTCGTTGCATCATTTCAAACTCCTCATTTACACATACGTCAGTATCGTACATATAAAAAATCTAATATACTACACACACACACACACACACACACACACACACACACACACACACAAGTTCACTGGAAATACCAACACAAGATTTATATCATATTCTATTCATGATTTGACTATTGGATAAAACATTTTCAAGGGGTAATCAAATAAATTTCCTAGGATAACACAGTAAGGATTGGTAAACTAATGGATTATGTATAAGCTAAGCCGTGTTTCCAAAACCTTGAAAATGCTCTATTGTACCAGAGCTCTAGTTGATAAAGCATTTTAGATTCTCGACTATTGGACAATGGATTTTCAAGTAAGAGCCAATCTGTTACGTAAGCATATAGCCAAGATAACTTACCACTACCACCGCCAATAGAATAGAAAATGAACTCTGTTAAGCTTGTAAGATCTCACTGTGAACTTCTCTCCTCTCCTGCGTAGCTCTTTGCCATTAATTTTTCCTGATTATTAACCAAGTCTTTCTCCCGAATTTCTTGTGCCTGTGCCAATGTTCATGTTTTTAAGTAGCTTCCGTGGGTGGAATGCATTGACCATGGATATGTGTGGAACGCTGCCATATATATATATATATATATATATATATATACCAAAATCTCAATTGAGACTTGTAAATGAGGGTCTTGCTTCGCTCACACGATGCTACTTAGTGGGAGTCCAATGCAGGGAACCAATTCCAATAAACGATCGCTGTCTAATCACTATGAGTGAAAGTCTCAGATAACAACCAAGAGGCCAGCCTTTACGACCTGACTCATCAGACGTTGACCGTGCATGAGTATTTCCCTCTTCATGTTGTGATGCAATGCTAGTTATGCAAGTAGTGTGATCTGTGCTATGTCACATATGCATACATTCTACGATCTCTTCCTTACAATCATGATTGCTGTATTATGACTGATCTCCTGTGGACAGTCATATATACTGACATGATCACAACAACACTTGTCAGTTTACTCTATACTTTCCAGTACATGGTACACTTCTTATAGTCAGTATTACAGAGGGACCCTCGCTGGCTCAGTGCTATCTATATAATAATACACTTGTGTGTCAGTAACAACGATGGTGAGTATTCATGAATAATTCATGAGCTTAAACAGTTTGGTAAAGGAGCAAAAGTTTCGCAAAACCAAGTCCACAATCATGATAGAAGGACAGAAAGACTCAGAAGCAGGAGAGAGAGACTAAGGAGAAGGGACTCCATGCCTAACTGAAGAGAGGAAACGAGGGGTAAGAAAAGCCGAGATAAGGAGAGCAGGAGAGAGAAACTGATGTAACCGTAACCTTAACCAAGTGGTAGAGGATGATAATGAATTATGCTACCTGCATTTACTCTGCAATACATCAAGCGCCAATGTGCAGTGGGGTACTTGCTAGTAATTGTTAATGTTGGACCAAATTTTCCCATCAAAACCTGCTATTAATATTAGGTCGTTTACACAGTATGAAATAGTATAACCATGGTATAAAATAGTTAGACCATGACAATTCGGGATAAATGCCCTTTCCGGGATGGACTATTATTTACTTACTATGTATGAGGAATTATCGCTGATAAAAAAAACCTGATCCTGAGGAGGAAGCCCTAGGGAGAGGCTGAGCAATAATTCCGAAAGTTGCTGTGGTTCAACTATTTTACATCACAGTTATTGCAAACAGCTTAGAAGTACCTTATATTGCATTATTAAATATCAATTAATCTAACCATTTGATTTTGTCTATTCCTTTTGAAAATTCTGCCAGGATATCAAAGGTATCTTGAAAACTATTTACTGATTCAGTATTTCTGGAATGTTTTATCTTCTACTATTTCTCCTTCAATTCTAGACCAAATACATAATATAGCCATTCTATAAAGCCATATCTTCATAACTTACACCCCAGCTCCTAATAGAGCATTTTAAAAAAAAGGGAAGTCTGAGCAACACTAAATGCTTTCCCTAACCTGTCCAGCGACGTCGGAAGCTCGGTCGCAGCTATAACAGCTCAAGACCCACGCTCTGTAACACTTACATCCAGAAAGCAAAATGGAGCTCACTACGTGGGTGGAAAGGACTAGGTGGTGTGGCTATTATAGGCACTTTGGGGGGGGAGGTGACGACCCGTCTACGCGCATGGGCGAAGGAAAGATTCCAGTTTCACCCAAGGCACGGGGAGTCCTACCCCCGGCCGGAGTAACTGTCCTAGGACAAGAGCTCCGCCCCTAGGGTAAGGCCTCCCATCATGCTCTCTCTGAAGCGCTCTGGAGCCATCCCGCAGTTCTTATCAAAGAATTCTTCTGATTGGTCCCCTAGCCCTAGCCCTAGCCCTTGCGCGCGGCGCTATAATTCGTCACGCGCGGCGCTATAATTGGTCACATGATTTGATTAACCAATGAAATGAGTTTTTTGATAAGAACTGCGGGACTGTAGGCGCTCTGAGCTCCACCTATGCCCTGCCCACTACGGTGCATCTTGGAGCGCTAGCTACACGAGTATGGCTTCGTGTCAGGAATACTCTGACATTTTACTATATAGAAGTGAAAACAAGTATAGGGACGGCCTCAGCAAGAATCAGAAACGGAACATTAGAGACAAATCTTCTCCCTACACAGTAAGAAGTACACTAATCTGAGCTTCCCGCTTGAAATTGTTTTGGTTATGTTGTCAAATCCTCTGAAATTAGCCATCATACATAAAATAATTAAAACTTGGCTACTTTTTCTGTATAATTCATGTAGATTGAACTTTAATTTCAATAGCATCGGAACAATTCTGCAGTGATATTTCTCATCTAGACTTTGTTTTCAAATGATTTATAAAGAATGAGTTAGTGACAAGTGTTGTCAAAATGTCTTTAGAATCATGTGAAACTATCCAGGAGTGGATAAAGCATTTATAGTAATTAATAAATTATAAGTGTTGTCAAATTAGATACTATCATTGTCAAATTATTTATTAAAATGGTGATTTTATGTCAAACCAATCACATCATAGATTTTTCTATATTTACAATGTGAATATCCAGAATTGAATTACAGAGTCTAATCTTTAATGATTTTAAATTCATGAAAAGAAATAATTGGGAGATGTCATAATATAACTTCCTCCTTTAAACTATGTTTATCTGTCTGTACATAACACTCCTATCTGCTAATTATTATGTATAGCTAAATGAATTAGTCCTAAATCTTGTACCACTGTTTAATCTTCGCCTTTTTTTATATGAAATGCTTTGAAGCAATTAGATAGTGAATCTGTTTATCAAAATTTTAATACAAAAATGTATGTACACTTTTCATTTCACTTACATTACGTACTTAACACGTGCACAGTATGAATATCTTTTCTAAATTATATAACTAAAACTTTAATGATTCTATATACTTTTGTTGGCAAAGAATCTGTGCCTTTATGTTTCTAAGAGTCATAAGTCTGGCACTCAACACTTGCGAAGAGTAGTAGTTGATTCCAAAGAAAAGAAAAGGATTCTGCAAATGTGTCATGGTGGTATGGGTGGTATGCATTTTGGGAGAGATAAGACATACAATAAAGTAAGTTGCATTTGTGATTGGATAGATGCTCTGGGAAAGCTTACATGCAAAGAGGTTCAGCTAAGTACATTCCTCACTTGCAGCTGACTCAACTCAAATCGACAAAGTGTATATATATAATATATATATATTATATTTGAACCATGGTACATTCAAACCATCCAATCAGATTGCTCGATTCGCAGTGAATATATTTCATACCCACCTCTTTGGAGGTGAATAAGTAAACTGTCCAATAAAAAAATGTTTTAGTGCATTTTGTATTGCCTAGAGCCATAGTACAAGTCTATCACACCCCTCCTTTCGGTCAGTAATGGATTTGCACTATTTTCGAGCCTTTGGTCTATATGATTGTGTAAATCCTAACTTGACCTCCATGTCATGGTGTATCCTATACGTATGTAATAAGGATAAAGGGGAGTAATAGATAAGGACCATGTAATAGAATACTTTAAAGATTAGGGAAACTGAATTTTAGGATTTACAACTGGGATGACTCACTCACTACAATGCAATGTTGGAATCACCCCTAGCTTTTATTCGTAGATTGCAGAAGAATTTTACTGGAAGGGGATGCATGATGATGTCAAGGAGTTATGTAAACATTGTGATATGTGTTAACATACTAATAATGTGCTTCAGAAACCAAGATCCGAATTACATCCAATACCTGTCTCTAAAGTATGGGACAGAGTAGGGATTGATTTAGTGGGACCACTTCCAGAGACAAAATGTGGAAATAAATATATAGTCACACTTAGTGATTATTTTTCCAAGTGGCCAGAGGCTGCACCCCTGAAGTCTAAATGTGCTGAAGGTGTGGCAGACTTCTTATTCGATGTTTTCTGTAGACATGGCTGGCCTAAAATTATACAATCTGATCAGGGTAGAGAATTTATTAATGCTGTAAACAGTTACCTCTTTAAGTCTACAAATATACAGCATTGTATATCTAGTACATATCACCCACAAACAAATGGATTAGATGAGAGATTAACCAAACTCTTCTAAATACTCTGAAAAAAGTGGTGGGTTCAAATGAAAAGGAATGGGATACACATATACCAGCTGCACTGTATGCTTACAGAATCTCTAAGCATGCATCCACTAAATTTACTCCTTTTTTTCTGGTTTATAATCGTGAAGCACGAAAAGCTGTCTCATTTGAGATGGAGAAAGAAGAATGTGGAGAGAATGGCAGTTCAAAAATATTGAGTGACACTGAAGAGGCTGAGAATATAGATGCGATTATATCAAATTTAGTTAAAGTACGTGATTTTTGTCACAGTAAAGCTAAAGATAACATCTCAGTGGCACAGGAGAACAGAAGAAGCAATATGATGCAAAGCATAATTCATTTAAGGTATATATAACAGTTTTGTATTGTATAAGTATTAAATATTCGGTTTTATGTAGGTATTTCCTGATGGAAGTTGTGTTTTGTTAAAAAATATGAAGCATGCACATAGAATGGGGGGCAAAATGGACACCACATGGAAGGGTCCTTATATTGTATACAAAAATATGGGTAAAGGAAAATACCAGCTAAAATAAAAAACAGGAAAAATTTTGAAGAAGTTGTTCAATGGAGTACTCCTGAAAGAATACTATTCACCTTGTAGTATTCAGGAACAACCACAGCATAACTCAAATAGTTTACCTTCACAGGTGTCAGTGCTATCTACAGTGGTACCCTTCACAGGTCTCAATGCTACCTTCAGCAATACCTTCACAAGTGTCAGTGGTACCTTCACAAGTGTCAGCGCTACCTTCAGCAGTACCTTCACAGGTCTCAATGCTACCTTCAGCAATACCTTCACAAGTGTCAGTGGTACCTTCACAAGTGTCAGCGCTACCTTCAGCAGTACCTTCACAGGTCTCAATGCTAGCTTCAGCGGTTCCTTCACAAGTGTCAGCGCTACCTTCAGTGGTACCTTCACAGGTGTCAGCGCTGCCTTCAGTGGTTCCTTCACAAGTGTCAGTGGTACCTTCAATGGTTCCTTCACAAGTGTCAGCGCTACCTTCAGCAGTACCTTCACAGGTCTCAATGCTAGCTTCAGTGGTTCCTTCCCAGGTCTCAATGCTAGCTTCAGTGGTACCATCACAAGTGTCAGCGCTACCTTCAGTGGTACCTTCACAGGTCTCAATGCTACCTTCAGTGGTAACTTCACAATTATACCAGCTAAAATAAAAAACAAGAAAAATTTTGAAGAAGTCATTCAATGGAGTATTCCTGAAAGAATACTATTCACCTTGTAGTATTCAGGAACAACCACAGCATAACTCAAATAGTTTACCTTCACAAGTGTCAGCGCTACCTTCAGTGGTACCTTCACAGGTGTCAGCGCTACCGTCAGTGATTCCTTCACAAGTGTCAGTGGTACCTTCAGTGGTACCTTCAGTGGTTCCTTCACAAGTGTCAGCGCTACCTTCAGCAGTACCTTCACAGGTCTCAATGCTAGTTTCAGCGGTTCATTCACAGGTGTCAGTGGTACCTTCAGTGGTACCTTCACAGGTGTCAGCGCTACCTTCAGTGGTTCCTTCACAGGTCTCAATGCTAGCTTCAGTGGTTCCTTCACAAGTGTCAGCGCTACCTTCAGTGGTACCTTCACAGGTGTCAGCGCTGCCTTCAGTGGTTCCTTCACAAGTGTCAGTGGTACCTTCAGTGGTTCCTTCACAAGTGTCAGCGCTACCTTCAGCAGTACCTTCACAGGTCTCAATGCTAGCTTCAGTGGTACCTTTATTGTCAACAAATGTTGAACAAGTTTATACATCAACGAAGTCACTTTTACCTCATTCTATGAGTTTGACAAAATCACCAGTGACAATGTCATATCCTTCATTTACCAATATTGTTTCTGTAGTTTCATCAGATGCACAAGTAAAAGTCGTATGTTTCTTCACAGTCGAATTTATTGAGTACTCAAACTAAAGAAGCTGTAAATGCAAGACATGATGTGGGAGTCACAAATGTTCTTGCAAAAAGGCAGGCTATGTGTGTGGTCGTTACTGCAATCTGCAGGTAGAGAATGTGTCAACATCACAAAATTACGAAGCATTGCTGTTGTTTCAGATCTCACGGACCAGACGAACCCTTCATTCACAGCTGACAGCACTAGGATAGTAGTTGAAGGTATTTCACTCACTATGGAAGACAAAATGATACTGGCATCGAACAAATGGCTCAGTGATAGTCATGTTAATGCAGCTCAGTTTCTTTTGAAGAAACAGCATCCAAATATAAATCTGGCTTTGAACCTCCTACTTTGCAATACACGAGAACATGCATATGCATTGGATGTATTGCTACCAGAAGTAAGATATTGAACTGCCAACATTAGCCATTGAATTATTCCAGTTATTAAATGTTAAATTTAGATGATGGTTCGTGTGAAGGCGAAAATTGAAAACTGTACTATTGAAGATGCTATTAACAATATGACAGCTTAAATTAATAGTGTTGTTATCAAAGTAGCGAGTAAGCATTCAATATTTTTTATTTGTTTACTTTAATACATTTATATAGCTAGCTATATAGCTAATACATTGATTAGTTTAGTTGTGCTAAATTATTATTTAACTTGCACTCTATATTTTCTGTAACTACCTACTCTGTGCTTTTCTGGAGGTCTGAGGCAAACTGCACAGGAAATAGTTTTGTTGTGAAGAATGTTTGACTGAGTACTTATTACTTAGGTGCATAGCATTAGTAGCATGATACTTTGAAAACATTAATGATGTGTCTTACCATTTTAAAGATAATCTTGCAAGTTGCCATGAAAATGTTATGTGAGGACTGCATAGATAGCTACTGAAAAGGAAGCTGTGGCTAATAAGTAGGACTTAACTTATTTTTTTCCATCCAATTTCTTCCCAATGGCTTGCTTATTCTAAGTTACAAGCTAAGTGTAAGGTAGATGATACTTGACACTTGGATATAATATAATCTCGCTTATAATTGTTGTGAATGGTCAATGTATGCAGTGATGATGTTATGATGTTTTTATTATCATCATTTTTTGTTTTGTATGACCTGCACATATTTTTCAACAAAAAAAATTAACTTTGAGCGTGAACAGGAAGAAGACGATGTTTACATTACATAGCATTAGCATGCAATTCACAGAGTTCTTTTCTAAGGTATTATTATGCAGGGGAAATTTTTATATTAACCCTCATCACTGGCTGTGTAATTTAATAACCACCAAATTAAAAAAATACAATAACAACAACAAACGAACAAAAAAAACAGGACAGGTAAAAACAGGGCACATGTTAGTTGGGTTAAGTTATAATGACTGTTAAAAACAGAAAAATGTCCTATTATTATACTTTGTTGTTGTTTTTTTGTTTGTTATTGTTTTTTTCCAGAAAAAACTAGTGATTTTTTTTTCTTCTGTAGCTATGATCATAAGCTTTTATTGTAACGCCCCCTATTGTCACACTGTATGTTTGCTTTATACTATATTCTCAGTGGTTTACTGGAGTGCTAGGTGTTACACTACTGTTGAGGCATGCATCTCTTGTACTTTAGCTTTTCTCAGGAGACAGCATCGATATCTATCATTTCATTGCACGAGTTACTTATCGACTTGCGCGAGCTACATATCAACATAGATTATATTCACATTGGTACTAGCATAATTTTTTTTTGGTATTTGTAATCACTAGCTAGTGTGAAGTAATATTGAGAGTTAGACTCTACACATCATGTGTGTGTTCACTTTTAGATTTATACTCATCATGTGTGTGTGTTTGCACAATGTGTTTACGTGTCTTGTATCACGTGGAGTATGGGTTTTAAATCTGTTTATACGTAGTAAGGTATTTTGTATACTTTCACACATGCTATGTTTATTGGCATGCAGAATATTTACTTTGAATATTTAGGTATGAAACACTTTCAGGAATATGGCTGTTGGCTTGCAGAGACTGTGGTGAAACTTGACTTTTAGTATTAGCTATTTCAAACAATTAAATCAATTTTTGTTTACAGTCTTGATATAATGCATTCTATATAATAACAACAATAATAATTAATGAAATCATAATTGTCTCTGAATTTCGTAATAATCCATGATATAAGCACCGTTATAAGAAACCTGCCTATATTTTGATTTGAAAATAAGCTGAATAGCTATACTCTATCCTATTCTAAACCTTATAACAAGCTTATACTGTGTTAGCTTACAACGAACTTATTGCAATTGGCTATCACATTATATGTCATTACTTGAATTAATAATTATATTGGAGCAGAACTGAAGTAGCTATTTGCAGAGGTTTGCTTTGGGGGCATTGTCGTCCTAGGATAGAACCTCCCCACTGGAACTTGTGCACTAGGATGAACACTCCTCAGTTAGGACATTAACTCCCCACCCTGCTTGACTCAAACTTGGGCAAACTTACAGTTTTTATTTACCTTAGAAGTATGGTAGATTCATTGCTTTACTCATGGTCGATTAGCTTGAGTTTGATGAAATTTTTAGTACTAATTTATTTCATTAATTTTGAACTCCATTCTCACGAGGCGAAAACTCCAGACTACAATACTTATATGATTTTTTGAAGAATAAAGTCTATTTATCACTTGCATCTATAATTGTATTGGAGCATAACTAAAGTAGCTAGCTAGCTATTTGCAGAAGTTTGCTGTGAAACTTGCTGACTCACACCCACATACAAACTAAACATCATGATGGATCAGCTGTAATGAGTCCCATATCCACCTCATAGTTACTTGGTCCAACTTTCTTCATGGTTCATTCTAAAAGTTAAAATTTCCAGTCATTTTAAGTGAAAAAAATCTCAACTTTATAGGTAAATGTCTACTAGCCATAGCTATAGCAAAAATAATTCATAGCTATAAAAAAAAAAACTTAGCTATTTGTTATAAAATTGAAACTTAATAATCAGAATGTCTTTTTTCCAAACTATTCTAACCACTTAGTCAGTTATTACTTTAATAAAATAATAGCTAGCAATGACTTCTTGTGGATACCTATAATAGTTTTAGTACAAACTAGCTAACATAATCATTAACTAACTAAAACCCAACTCTTGTACTAAAATGGAATACCAAATTTTTAGGCTATATTATTTTTATAAAACAGTTTAGCAAACCAATCATGCTTTAATACTGGAATGATTCTTGAGGCCAACTGTATTATGTATTTTTCTATACTTATTCTCAAACTTGTAGTGTACTATTACTCAAGCATTTTTTGTTAATTATTCAGAATGGCTATAGCCAATTCTCATTGGCTGCATAGTGTTTTTTTTTAATTATTCTAAAATAGCTATTATTTTTGTCAATTTCTGGAAATAGCTAGCTAGAAGTTATTCAATATCTTGATTTCAGTACTATAGTTCATGGTGAAGTGAGTTCATGTTATATTGAACTCCAAGTCTAGTGGCAATTAGACTACGAATAATCAATAATTTAAGCCTTTTTTTTTATACATTGACAATTATTTGGTAACAGCTAGATAGGTGTAGCTATATATCTCGTCTGCTTCAGTGTAAATGTCCTATAAGAATTTCATTATCTTGAGTAAGTGGCTCACTTGAAGTAGTTAGCTATAAGAATTATAGTCAGGAGTTATGTCTCGTGAGAATGTTGGATTGGAGCTTGCGCTATTTTGAACTGATTGATGACACTTTCAAGTAAAAAAGAAGAAAAAAAGAAATAGATTGACATAAAAGTTCATCAAACTAGAATTAGCTAATCTAACTATCTAGTAGCAAGACATGAATCTACTAGCTATATCTCTAAGGTGAATTAATAGTAACTTTGTCACGTTTGAGTTTAAGCAGGGTGGGGAGTTAACGTCCTAACCGGGGAGTATCCATCCTAGTACGCAGGTTCCGGTGAGGAGGCGCAGTCCTAGGACGACAACGCCCACGGAGCTCCCGTCCGGGCGGAGGCCGCGTCCTGTGACACCGGACTTAAATTTTAAACTAGCGGCCGATCCTTTACCATAGGTCTCCAAGTGTGAATAGGGTCGCCAATTACAAGTCATGACGTCATAAATTATTACGTTTTGTGACGTAAATTACCGCAACGTGGCGGAAAAGGCATTCATTCATCAAAATATGGCGACTAGAGGTCTTAGGGATATTCATCAGTCTCCGTACTTAACAGGTAAAAATTCTAGAAATTGAATGACACTAGGAAGTAGGGCAAGCTAGTTTACACATTTGGATTTAAAAGCATAGGGGTGTCTAGCAAAAACTGGCTAGAGCAAGGTGTAGTAGTCTCGCGAGCCAGACCCTTTACCGATTTGTGGTGGGGAAAAGGGTCTAGACAAACTCAATACATCGAGTTGTTCCATGTGATTTTTGAGCTCTGGGCTCAGTTGACTTGACTGATTTTTGGGCTCAGTTGACTTTGACTGATTTTTGGGTCTTGCTACATCTGATGAGGGTTATGGCAGGTATAGGCTAGGTCATGATAAAAAGGTTTAAAAGGTTAAAAATAATTATACAGTTAAGGAATGGTGTTGAAAATTTAACTTGTTGTTGCAGAAAAAGAAGCAAACGTGATTTGGAAAGCTATTAAAGGTCTGTCATTTCATTTTGTGCAAGTGACTGAACCTTTCTCCGTAATTACCAATTTATCACATCTAACGCTACAACACAAAAATGTAGGCAAGACTTTTCTGGAAGTGATGGTGGACTTCAACGAGGATTTACTGACGAAGGGTTCTGTGGACGACACAGTTGTCAATAATGCATTGAATCCTTTACTTCGCACACTTAAAGATAAGAGCATACGCCTAGATAATGATGAAGAGTCAATAGAATATCCGCATGAATATGTGGACAAAATATTCCAATATATTGCTAGCTCAATAACACTGGAGCCAAGAATTCATCATGTTTGGGTTGATAGTGTGTTTTACAAGAACGATAAAGTGGTATGTGGAAATTTGGGCATGGGGTGCAATGAATCCACATGGTATGGTACCGTTGACGGGCGCCTAAGAGGCCAAGATCCAGATGGTGGTTCAATTTCATTAATTGCACGAGATGAAGTAGAAAGTGATGGTTCAAGTATGGTCTTTGAAATAAAAAGAAAAAGTCGACATTTATCTCGAGCTATAGGTTCAGTTGTATTATCTTCGTTTGTAGAACACAATTTGCACAAAGATCTGAACTCTCTTGTGCCATTATTCTTATTAAACAGCCAATCACTGCAGATATTAATGTACGACTGTAAGGCTGACGTGTTATTGATTTCGGACAAATTTTTTTTCCGGGAAAACTATGAGGTTAATAAAGGGTTTATTCTATTGTTATTTATCTTTATTAATCACAGGTATGTTGTAAAATGTAAGCTAGCAGTTTACCGCTTGAATATGTTTAAGTTAATAATGCATATTAGTACATAATTTGCTAAAAGATTAAGAAAACAGTTACAATGAAGTAAAGATTTATTTGGTTCAAATATTTGTAATTCTTAAATTTAATATTTTTTCAAAAATGTTTAAAGTTACTTTATTATAACTTACATATTTTCTATTTAAATTCTAGAATGTTTCTGAAGGAAATTGCTACACCAACATTGCCGACTTCAAACATAAAGTCATTCTTATCAACTCACAAATGCTTGGATAGTTTTGAAAAACTCTCTGATAAGACCATTAATTGGAACACCGGTGTAGGAGGATATACTTCAGGCATAGCCAGTAGTGATGATGATGATGATAAAGACTATCATGGCTGTTTTAAGCCCGCACATAAGAGAAGGAAAACTTAGTCAAATTCTTGTTATCCACAATTTTTAGTTTTATTCTTTAGCTAATAAAAAGTCACTCTATTCTTTGTCTTGTTCCATTTGTTTGTTTTTTGTTGTTGTATTGGTACATTTTGATAATTAACTCCACCTCCAATCCAATCTTTGCCCAACTAGTGGACCAAACCACCTGGACAGAGGATTATCTGGGAATATCTTGCTGTTTTGGATATAAAGATGTATTACTACTGTTACATAAAGTAGAGCTTGGTATACAAATGTACCACTACTGCTACATAGAGAGAGCTGGTTATAGAAATGTTCCACTATTTTTACATAAAGTAGAGCTAATTATAGGAGTGTACCACTACCGTTACATAGAGTAAAACGGGTTTGAAATTGTACAAACGGTACACATGTAAGTCTTTAGCCCTAGCCCTAGCTCTAGCCCCCTAGGTAACACCAGCACTACAGAATTTACAAATCGTACAACCTATTATACCATCAAAATTACATTATAACTTAATTCTTGTGCCGTGTAACATATTGTACCACTTGTACCACTTGTTGTATGAGACTAGAATAGCACGGATAAAGTGTTGCTATATATACTTTTTCATTTATCTTGTAAACAAAATATGGTACATGCAGTACATTTCAAAACAAGCAATCAAGAATTGAAAAACTAGTGTTACATGTGGTGCAAGTTTTACAATTAATGGAATATTGCTTTTTCAAAATAGGCAATTTTGTTCTGTGGCATACCACCTTGTGGTACGTGATGTAACACATTTGATACAGGCTTAATAAGTGATTATGCATTAAACACACTACTTCACATAGGTGGTACATCAAGTACCACATGCGGTACAAACTGTGAGTTAGAAGATAATGCAGGATGTACCTGGAGTGGTACACGATAACTAGCTTACAACATTTGTAGTATGATAAATAAAAAGTGTACAATCGGTACACATGTAAGTCTTTAGCTCTAGCCCTAGCTCCAGCCCCCTAGGTACTACTACTGGTACATAGAGTAAAGCTAATTATAAAAATGAACAATTACTATTACGTAAAGTAGAGCTTGTTATAGGAATGTACCACTACTGTTACATAGTTTTGAGCTGGTTATAACAACGTACCACTACTGTTTCATATAATACAGCTGATTATAAAGATGTACCATTACTGGTACATAGAGTACAAATAGCTATATTACTGTTACATAAAGTAGAGCTGGTTATAGGTATGTACCACCTGATACATAGAGTAGAGCTGGTAATAGAAATGTACCACTACTGTTACATAAATTACAACTGGTTATAAAGATGTATTACTACTGTTACATAAAGTAGAGCTAACTATAGGGATGAATGACTACTGTTACATGGAGTAGAGTTAATTATAAAAATGTACCACTACTGCTATATAGAGAGAGCTGGTTATAGAGATGTACCACTATTGTTACTTAAAGTAGAGCTAATTATAGGAATGTACTACTACTGTTACAGAGCTGGTTATAGGGATGTACTATTAAGTGGAGCTAGTTATACAATGTACCACTACTGTTACATAGAGTACAGCTAATTATAGGGATGTACCACTACTGTTACATAGAGTATAGCTGGTTATAGAAATGTACCACTACTGTTACATAGAGTAGAGCTGGTTATAAGGATGAACAACTACTGTTACAAAGTAGAGCTTGTTATAGGGGTGTACCATTACTGTTACATAGTCTTGAGCTGGTTATAAGAATGTACCAATACTGTTACTTAAAGTACAGCTAGTTATAGGGATGTACCACTACTCTTACATAGAGTAGAGGAGGTTATAAAAATGTACCACTACTGTTACATAAAGTAAAGCTGGTTATAAAAATGTACCTCTACTGATACATAGAGTAAAACCGGTTATATAAATGTACCACTACAGTTACATATATTAGAGCTCGTTATACAAATGAACGACTACTGTTACGTAAAGTGAGCTTGTTATAGGGATGTACCACTACTGTTACATAGTTTTGAACTCGTTATAAAAATATATCACTACTGTTTCAAATAATACAGCTGGTTATAAATATGTATAACCACCAATTGACCACCCCTAATACTGTCTCGCTCGCTTCGCTCGCTCGCCAAAACTTTGTCATGCTAAGATGATTAACTTGTAAAAGTCTTACATAGAGCGTAATTTGTATTTGTGGAATTAATGTTTTAATCTTTTAATAGGTAAGGATCGTCGCGTACAAACTCCACCCAATGTAATGAGTTTTTCTGAACCGAACGACGGGTAGTAATCGTTGCATGCAGTGGACTCACCAGCACTCAGTGCACGCGGAGCTGTAACTTTAATACTTATATGGCTTCATTAGCATCTACGGAGCAGAAACTGCACCAGCCAGCAGCAAATTTAAGAGAAGCTTTGGAAAGAAAAAGGAATTTTCAGCTGCTTTGTACGTTATCTTGGCTACACTACTCAATATTTAGTTTTGGAATATTGGAAGTATTTAATTAGTTTTGGAATAAATACATACAAAAAGTATACCTTTGTTAGCAAACAACAGTCAATACTGTTAATTAAGTTTACACCCACTTCCTGGCACGCCCACTTCCTGACCACACCCACTTTTGGGCCAGACCACTTCAAGTTTGCCTACTACACCCCTGTAGCTAGCTATCTAATAGTTAACTAGCTAGTACCTACTAGCTAACTAGCTAGCTATGGGCATGTGTAGTGAAGAAAATTCTCCGTGGAGAAATCTTAGCTGTTATGTTGTTATTGTTTTTGTATACGAGAACTTGCTTCAAATAATTATTTCACATATTTACCACAAAAATTCGATTGCTAAAGCACATTGGTGGCATGTTAACTTTTTTTTTTTACTTGGTTTTTTTTTTTTTTTTTTTCAGAAAAAGAAGAGTTCAGGTGGTGAGGTGGCCGAATATAACTATTAAGATTTCATTACAAAACTTGGCTTTAATCAACTTGGAAGTACACTCACATACACACACAGAGAGACAACGAACAGGTAAGGATCATCACAATCACACGTGATACGCAGCACAATAATTGTCAACACACATATGGTAAGAATCGGTAATAGGTGCGAATGTTAATGTCCATGATAAAATCCACACTTGTTCACATCAGGTGGCTATTGGTATTTACCTGGCACTCATTTTACCGGGGAAACTTATGAGGTAAGTCTATATGTTTCAATTTTAGTCGGCCAACGGGAATACAGAAGCCTCTAAATATGCAACATTTTCCATCAGTGCACACTTGAAGCTTCACACTAGTGGTCCCCATGTTGGTCCCCATGTTGGGCATGTTGACGCTGCTGAGGACAGTCTGCCGGTACAACAGCTTTGCGGTGTTGTTGGTAAATATCAGCATGTGACCACTTAAACCAGTACTCTTGTGCTCATTGGAGAACCCTTCATAAGTTGGTCTAATCTTCAGTGGAGCCAGTAAATATCAATTTAACTGTTATATACTTTTTCTTTCTTTTTGCCAGCCCTTGGCTTTCTTGTGATCCTTAACAGCTTCTTTTTGTGATTGCCCAACTTGAACTTAGTCTTCCATTACTGTTATTGTGCCAGTGTACCTGACTGGGCGTGGCTTGGCAGGTCCTCACCGTTGGCTGGAAGCTCTGGTTAGGGTCGTCAATTGGGTGAGACCTGTGGGCGCCGCCCACTCACGCCCCTCCAGGTATTATCAACAGTAAGAGTTGCCACTTCTTACTGGAACTGTAGGGTGGGTGAGAGGAGAAATGCTCTACCTTCTTTCTCAACCTAAACAGTCCCTATGAACCTCCTGGATACTGTGCAACAAACTTTTGTAAAATTCTTTTTCTTTAGACGATCACGGTGGATGACTTGGTGTCTGGATTTGGTTGGCAGTACGGTCTGTTGTATTATAACTCAATATCAAATAGTTTAAATAGAATCTGGACAAGTTGCCGTGACCAGGATTCGAACCTTGGTTTGAAACTAGCATTTTTTTCTTGGCTAACCACCCCTTTATCTCTAAAAAGAGTATTTCTTCTGGTGCTGTTGTTTTCAATTACTCGGAGATATGTACAAAAAATAAATCCTTTGGTTTTTATGACTTATTTATTATTATTATTATTATTATTTTTAACAACTAGAATACTTGGATAGTCTGAGATGAGTTCTCTCAAGATCTTTCTTTCTCCCCCTACCTTGTTTGCCTGCCCTGCTAGTGATGAAAGTAGTAAATGCCAAATTTGCTAATTCTTGGCTTACCACTTCATCCCTAAATAAAGTATTTCTTCGGGTGCAGTCATTTTCAACTGTTGTCATTACTGAGAGACATGTACGAAAAATTACTGTACTTGTACTTGCACAAGTATGTGTGTGCGTCTTCAGGATGACAAGTAGAAGATGCTTGACCCGCACTTAGCTTGGTAGTACTCGGAGGAATTGAGACCTCTGTAGGACCATTGTACAAGAGGAGGTATTCTCACATTGTGAAATAAAATGCTCACTAACATTATACATAGCTATGTATTTACATGTAATTAAGTGTAATTTATCGAATAGCTAATAAATAATTAAAAAGAATAGAATTGCTCATTGGTTACTGTCATTGCATCAGGACTGAACTGACACTATCTGAGTCTAGCCAAGCTGTGACCAGGATTCGAACCTGGGTCAACTCTCAAACCTGTCTCCGCAGTGACCAGAATTCAAACCTGGGTTATTACGACCACAACCTAATGTAAGGAGAAACATAAAAAGAAATACCTTACATAGCTTAGAGATTGGACCATCAATTACACAAAATCAATGAAAAATTGGTTCATTAAATGGTGCATTGCAAGTTTACGTTTACAACATATCTGTGCTACTACAACAACTCCCACAACTACTTACCTCAGTATCATTGAAGAAGCTCAGCTTCCGCTTATCCTTGTCTAAGACACAATATCTCCTGTTCCATTCCAATTGGTCCAAATTTTCAAATGCTACAATAATTTTGGTATTGATTGGTATTGATTGTTAATTTTAATCCTTAGTCAGGTCCTATTTGCATCTTCTATCTTTCCTGAGGTCCTCCCTTCTTCTTTCTTCTTCTCTTGCTTGGTGTTTCTGACGTCATTGATATAATACTGACCATGAAAAGTTAATAATGACAAGTGATTTATACATTAAATACAATAACATATTGTTCTGAAAAAATTGAGTGCTCTGTTCACGTTACAATTGTTTCATGACAGATTCAGATGGTTGGACTGGGGTTACATTCACGCCTGTCATAGTTAGATATAATATATAAGTAGTTCACATGCACTGGAGGAAAATATTTTCAGTGGGGCCAGTAAATATTAACTGAACTGTTACTTTTATCTTTCTTTCTTTTTACTATCCCTTGGCTGTCTTCTGATTGTCAACTTTGCTGTTACTTCTCTTCGTCTACATCCATACACTCGGGTGCATGCTGTGGAGAAAGTGAATTTGGAGATCCTTTAACTTATTAGGCCATTCCTCCTTTGGGTGATCTTCGTCCCACCTCAAACATAAAAAAGTTTCTACAGTTGTTGACTCCAATCTTCTGTAATTTATGTGTCATATTTATTATTAATATGTTTTTTTATTTTACGCATGTAAATAACGTAATGAAAGAAAACGTGAATGTACACTTGCTCTGGAAGTAATATAAGTCGACTAGCGGCAACATTAATCCTCAAATCTTCTGTACACTTGCTCTGGAGTTGTGCTGGTTTTGGAAGATAGTATGACAACTCTCCATTAGAGTAATCTTTTCTTCACCACCAGTGAGCACAATCAAGTTCTATGGTCACTGGTATCTCCCTTTTTCGATTAAAGCTTGTTTTGGACACATGGTGTGAATTTGGGCTCTTGAAAATTACAGATGGTTGGACTGGGGTTACATTCACGCCTGTCATAGTTAGATATAATATATAAGTAGTTCACATGCACTGGAGGAAAATATCTTTTATCTTTCTTTCTTTTTGCTATCCCTTGGCTGTCTTCTGATTGTCAACTTTGCTGTTACTTTTCTTCATCTACATCCATACACTCGGGTGCATGCTGTGGAGAAAGTGATTTGGAGATCCTTTAACTTCTTCACTTGCTCTGGAGTTGTGTGCTGGTTCTGGAAGATGATATGGGTCAATGAGATGCAACATTAGGCCTCAAATCTTCTTTACTCATTAGTTCAAATCATATGTAATGACCATCACAAACTAGCTCTAATTAATGTCCTACCTCTTGACGGTCACGGTGGATGACTTGGTGTGTGTGTATGGAAGCTGTGCAAACAGTGCATGTATGTTTCTGCCTGTACTTGCTCAAGTATGTGTGTGCGTCTTCAGGATGACAAGTTACCATTGAGTTGCTGTTGGACAGGAATTTCATTAACTTTTATACGATGTTTCTAGACTTGCAAGGAGAATTCGTGCATCTCACTTGCAGATATTTGATCTCCCTCAAACCTGAAATATCTCTAACAGTATTAATCGTGTGGATTAAGTTTTGCTGATAGTACTTTCTTTCTGGTCCACAGAAGGTACATTCTCTTTATTATGATTATTATTATTATTTTTAGCATACATGATCCTTGTAACTCAACAACTAAAAATACTTGGATAGTCTGAGATGAATTCTCTCAAGACCTTAATCCTTCTTAAGTAGCTTTTGATGTCTCTTCTGTGTACCACTAGTTGCCGTTAGGTTTCTTGAATAAGATATGCTGAACGAAATATTAGTTGGCAGTGCATACACAACAGCTGTGCTGGGCCTTTTTACTGGCCACACCCATTTGTCACACCCACTCACCAGTGCCAAGCAACTCTACCATGACAATGTCGGAATCCTTTGCTTTGCTGCACCTTGCAAGATGTACACCCTTTCTGTTTACCTGTATGGGGTGGACTTCTTGGACTGTCTATTTTTGCCATTCTTCTTTTGTGGACTCTCCTCCACTGGTTTATTAATGGTGATACAATACTAATAAGTTACACATTACGCCATATTTTTCAGATTGCATTGATGGCAAGTAAACAAATCATACCATATAACAAAGTGTTAATTATTACCACAAATTACACATATGCCCTGACTCCTTCCCCATTCTGTACATTCATATCTGCTCCATGCTGTAACAGAATGTTCAAAGCTTCTGGGGATGAGCTGTTGGCAGCAAGATGGAGGAGAGTAGTGTCCTCCTCGTCTATCGGCTGGTTCACCAAATGTGGCGATTCATTAAGTATTTTTGACAACAACCTAATATAGAAATACAGCTTCTTGAATTTCCTCTATTAGCTTTTGATATTGTTTTAGCAAATGTTCTCCTTGATTCGAATGCCTTGCCTTTTTATGTTTAACCGTTGATTGACCCTTACCGTTATCAGAAAAACAAACAAAAAAGCTCAAATGTTAACAACTTAGTGCACCCTTCCTGCAAGGAGAAAGTATATCCACTATGAATTTCTTTATTTTACAGGAGTACTCAGCAGCAATGAAGTCATGGAGAGTTTTTCCAACTTCTGAAATAGCACGTCTCGAGCTTTCCCTAAAGCTGGCTGGTTCAGGTTTAGAACTGACTTTTTTTCTTAGTTAAAGCCATCTCGATACCTAAAGGGTCCAACACAAATGGGTATGCAGTGGAGTGCTCCGAATTTGAAGGTGGAAAATGAACTCCTGTTCAAATCTGGCGAAACATTGGGTCTAATTGGAGGGAAGAGTTCGTGCTTTGATTGAGCAATTCGTTCTTGTCTTTCTCTTGAAACTCCATATATATATATATATATATATAGGTTCTTATGTGCTTCTATTGGTGGTTTCTTTGAACAACTTAGAATACTTGGATAGTTGCTGCACCAACCGAGTTGAAAGCCCCACTTTGGGCTCTGGCTCTGCTGATTCTGTCTTCTTTTGTGGTAGATAATTATTTATTTTTTTAAATATCAACTTAACTGTTACCATTATTTGTTTCTTTGTGCTAGCCCTTGGCTGTCTTGTGATTTTCAACAGCTTCTTTTTTTTTTTTTTGATTGCCTTGCTTGGAGGACTTCTTCCGTGGAACTGATGCTGTGGATGTTGTGGCGAAATAGTAAGAAATAAACATTTAAGAGCCTCAATAACTATTAAAAAATATTTGTTCTTTTCATAATGCTATTCATCATGTGAGTACAATAAAAACATCTTCTCTTAAAAGTCTAAAACCAAGATTCAATATCTCTAGTTAGGCCAGCTACTAGAGCTCAGGGACTTGCATCTATTGAACAAGTAAATGTTGTTATAAAAGTCTCAAACCAAGATTCAATATCTCTAGTTAGGCCAGCTACTAGAGCTCAGGGACTTGCATCTATTGAACAAGTAAATGTTGTTATAAAAGTCTCAAACCAAGATTCAATATCTCTAGTTAGGCCAGCTACTAGAGCTCAGGGACTTGCATCTATTGAACAAGTAAATGTTGTTATAAAAGTCTCAAACCAAGATTCAATATCTCTAGTTAGGCCAGCTACTAGAGCTCAGGGACTTGCATTTATTCAACAAGTAAATGTTGTTATAAAAGTCTCAAACCAAGATTCAATATCTCTAGTTAGGCAAGCTACTAGAGCTCAGGGACTTGCATCTATTCAACAAGTAAATGTTGTTATAAAAGTCTCAAACCAAGATTCAATATCTCTAGTTAGGCCAGCTACTAGAGCTCAGGGACTTGCATCTATTCAACAAGTAAATGTTGTTATAAAAGTCTAAAACCAAGATTCAATATCTCTAGTTAGGCCAGCTACTAGAGCTCAGGGACTTGCATCTATTCAACAAGTAAATGTTGTTATACAACGTCTTAAATCTAAAACCAAGACTTCAATATCTCTAGTTAGGGCCACTACTAGAGCTCAGACGTGCATCTATTGAACACGTAAATGTTTTATAAAAGTTCTCAAACCAGATATCAATATCTCTAGTTACACGGCAGCTACTAGAGCTCGGACTATGCACTGATGGAACAAGTAAATGGTTTCTAGACCTTGTCAGGTTTAAGAGAAGGAAGTAAGTTCCACTTCCCCTCCTCCAATGTAACCCCTCTGTTCACTTGCCAGATTCTGTATGAAATGTTATTTATACTAAATAGGTGGCTAATATAAAATCTGATATATATAATAATATATTAGATATACTACATAATGTCATTGTTATGAAGTTTGGTTTGTCATATTTTGTAGAATATATGATATTGAAAACTGCTTGTGGTGGGGGATGATCACGAATAGATACATTTCTGTGGACTGTATGATAGCATGTCCTCTTGCTCTGCGATTCTGTCTCTTTCTGTGTGATAGATAATTAATTTTTAAATATCACTTTAAACACTGATTCGGCATCTTTTTAACCATGTCCTTGGCGTCGTCAAAAATGCCATCCCCTATTTCTTCTGTGGTAGATGATTATTTTTTAAATATCAACTTAACTGTTCGGCATCTTCTTACCATGTCCTTGGCGTCGTCAAAATGCCATCCCTATTTCTTATGTGGTAGATGATTATTTTTTAAATACCAACTTAACTGTTCGGCATCTTCTTTACCATGTCCTTGGCGTCGTCAAAATGCCATCCCTATTTCTTATGTGGTAGATGATTATTTTTTAAATATCAACTTAACTGTTCGGCATCTTCTTACCATGTCCTAGGCGTCGTCAAAATGCCATCCCTATTTCTTCGGTGGTAAATAATTATTTTTTAAATATCAACTTAACTGTTCAGCATCTTCTTTACCATGGGCCTAGCGAGACTATAAAGTTCTTGCTTGAATCAAAATAATGTATGAAACAGAGAATGAATGAGAGAAGGTGAGTATGCAATGGGAGAGGTCCTTGGCGTCGTCAAAAATGCCATCCCTATTTCTACTAATTAACTATCTCGAGAAGTCTCTTGCCTGGAATAGGTTGGGGTGCCTGACCCGAAAATATCTTTAAGTCAAATTTAAATTCTCTTAATATTTTTTGAAATCTTTTTTGGTCATAATAAATAAAGTTTAATTGTCTGCTCAGCAAGCTCTTTTCTTCATGTTAATATTATATAAACCCTGGGGCTAGTTGGTTATCTAATCCTTTGTCTCTTTGAATTGAAAAACACGCTCTGACTGGCAAAGAACAATTCCTCAGCACTGCAGTATAAGCATTATATATAACTGCAACGGGTATTGGCTTATAACTTGTATGCTATATATTTGTATACTCTGACTGGCAAAACCTACAAAGGAATTTACAATTTCACCAGCTATGACAAAGTTATAGCGCTTGATCTCTCCTGCTCTGTTAATGAGATGTTGGAAGGTTTACATCTGAAAAAATGACAAATACGGGTAACATACAGTTTAAGTTAACCTTCTGGTTTTGAACAATGTTTATTATAGTGTTCGCAATAATTAAAGATTGAGCTATTTGTCTTCACACCGCTCTAGCACGACTGACACTTACTTTCTGTTTATCAAATGATGACTACACTTCTTTAAATGATGGCCTTGAAGCACTATTCAATCTCCAGCATTTCTGCTTGAACTTTCCCTTCTTCAACATCTACTTTAACTATATATACATTAGGTTTTTATTTATTATTATTTTCATTTTATTAGGAACAGTGCTCCTTGCAGAACGAAGTCAGCAGAACATTTCTTGCAGTTAGATTCTCTGTATACTAAGAGTATGCTCAGAAGGCACAAACCACAGAGTATAGAAAATAGTACCTCAGCAAAACAGTCTGCGTCGCCATCATCTTCACCGTAATAACAGCCGTAGTCTTCTTCATCACTAGCCCAATCCTTACTGACCGGGATGGAGTTTTGAGCCTCCAAACAATCCGACATGACAAAGATACACTTCAGTTCTAGTCCGAGACCTTTACCAAGAAAGCAAGCTAGTGTCTGTAATAACTGGCATTCTTGGCGATACTTATATGCAGGATCTAGAAGAATTTCATGCATTTGCTTGGCAGCACAACTTGTGAGAACAGGAAAAGGCCTGTTGTTAGCATTTTCATTGCCACTATTACCACTACCGCCACTGCTGTTTATGGTTTCCAATTTTACGTATACTGACATTTATTACTTACATGGTCTTCTAGAGTATTTATAATCAGGTGCTACATTAGTGTCTAATTGGAGGGAATAGTTTGTGCTCTTGGCAGAGTAAGTCTTATGAATCGTAATGTGGGTTAAACTTCTAGTTGGAGAGCTGACAGGCTCTGATGATGACCTTCTTTCTTCTTGTGAACTTGTATTCATAAATAATTATCTAATATTTATAGTATAGAGGAATCATATATCTCATAAACCATAGCATTCTCCATCACTGCCAGGAAGCACTTGTAATTCACAATTAGAGTTCTCCCATTCACATTCCCATGTCATTGAAGAAGCTCGATTTCCTCTCTTTTTCCAGAACACAGTATCGTTTGTTCCATTCTAATTAGTTCATTTCTTATTCTTCTCTTTCACCTGAATCTACGTCTTACATGGCTTACATTTCCGGATACAGAACTAGCAGGTGGACTGTAGCCTCCACCATTGCTCTCTCCACTCCCTCGATGAAAACTGGGTGGAGTCTGCTGCTTCCCCTTCCTGGCGAAATGGCAGCTGACATCAGAATATTGCCTTGCCTTTCAGGTTTCCCTGATGAGCTCATACTCACAAAGTAGTTCAAAAGCCAGATGTTTTCTCCTTCTCCCCTGCAAACAATCCAGATTGAGCTTCTAGCCTGCTGGCACTGCTGATAATTGCACTACTGGTTCTCTACACCAGGATTATGTAGTTGAATAAAATGTAATTGAAGTGGGTTTTGGTAGTTTTAGTGACAAGATTGAAGTAGAAATGCAGCTGAAAGCCTCTTCCTCCAAACCAGAAATATCTTTGATGGGTACCGTACCGTTGAGCACCAGAGATAGCTACTGTCACTTTTAATTTTTTCTTCCTTGGTTATGTCTGTTTTGCATGCTCATACTCCTCTGCTTAGTTGGGGGCACTACTTTTTTCCCACAATAGACTGCCACTGTTTCTTGCTTTTCTTATTTAACTTTTTTGCTTCTTCGTGGTGTCTATTATTGACTCTGTATTTCTTCCTTCTCTCCATACAATTTTTGCTGCAGAGACGACTATGGCCAATACTGCCATAGTGGCAACAACAGCATCAGCAGCCGTAAAGTCTCGATCGCATACAACTCTCCACATTCTATTCTCGCAAATCTCCAAAGGGCCATTCACACACCTGGGGCACTGGGCATCAGGTAGTAAACTGGAAACAATCCTGATTATACCTTCTTCAGTACAAGTGTCGCTCTCAGAATGCATGGTATTAATTAGCAACTGCTACAGACAGCAGGTAGAGACTACAGCCAGGCCAGACTCCACCAATGGTCTGAGAGCTTCTGCCTAGTATGGCTGAATATCATGCTCTGACTGACTTTCATGGGAGGTAGTGAAAAAGGGTCTTCACTGGTGGTTGGTGTCTTCACTGGTGGTTGGTGTCTTCACTGGTGGTTGGGGTCTTCACTGGTGGTTGGTGTCTTCACTGGTGGTTGGTGTCTTCCCTGGTGGTTGGGGTCTTCACTGGTGGTTGGGGTCTTCACATATTTATATATATATATATATATAATATATTAATAATAATGTATAAATGATGTGCAGGCTTCAAAGTCAGCTATCGGAGCAGCATTCGGGGCTTCTGGTCCACTCACTAAGTGTCATCACTGTGTCTTGGGGTCTTCACTGGTGGTTGGTGTCTTCACTGGTGGTTGGTGTCTTCACTGGTGGTTGGGGTCCTCACTGGTGGTTGGTGTCTTCACTGGTGGTTGGTGTCTTCCCTGGTTGTTGGGGTCTTCACATATATATATATATATATATATTAATAATATTGTATAAATGATGCGCAGGCTTCAAAATTCACAATTAGAGTTCTCCCACTCACATTCCCAGGTCATTGAAGAAGCTCAATTTCCTCTCTTTTTCCAGAACACAGTATCGTTTGTTCCATTTTAATTCGTCCATTTTCTTATTCCTCCCTTTCACCTGAATCTACGTCTTACATGGCTTTCATTTCTGGATACAGAACTGGCAGGTGGACTGTAGCCTCCACCATTGCTCCCCCCACTCCCTAGCCAGCTGTGGTGCCTCTGTTGCTGCTGCTGGTTGTACTGGTGGGAAGGGTCGATGAAAACTGGGTGGAGTCTGCTGCTTCCCCTTCCAGGCGAAATGGCAGCTGACATCAGAATATTGCCTTGCCTTTCAGGTTTCCCTGATGAGCTCATACTAACAAGGTACTCCAAAAGCAAGATGTTTTCTCATTCTCCCCTCCAAACAATCCGCTGCTGATAATTGCTGTTCTCTATTAGGTAGTTGAGTAAAAGGTAATTGAAGTGAGTTTTGGTAGTCTTAGTGCTAAGATTGAAGTAGAAATGCAGCTGAAAGCCTCTTCCTCCAAACCAGAACAATCTTTGATGGGAACTGTAACGTTGAGCACCAGAGAATAGTTACTGTTGCATAAAGTAGAGCTAGTTATAAAAATGTACCACTACTGTTACATAGAGTAGAGCTGATTATAGAGCTGTACCACTATTGTTACATAAAGTAGAGCTAATTATAGGAATGTACCACTACTGTTACATAGAGTAGAGCTGGTTATAGGAATGTACCATTAAGTAGAGCTAGTTATACAAATGTACCACTGTTATATAGAGTACAGCTGATTATAGAAATGTACCGCTACGGTTACATAGAATAGAGCTGGTTATAGGAATGTACTACTACTGTTACATAAAGTAGAGCTGGTTATAAACATTCCTATAACAAGCTCTACTTTATGTTACAGTAGTCGTTTATTTTTATAACCAGCTCTATTCTATGTAACCGTAGCGGTACATTTCTATAATCTCCTCTACTCTATGTAACAGTAGTAGTACATTCCTATAACCAGCTCTACTTTATGTAACTGTAGTGGTACATTTATATAACCAGTTTTACTCTATGTATCAGTAAAGGTACATGTCTATAACCAGCTTTACTTTATGTAACAGTATTGGTACATTCCTATATCCAGCTCTCTATGTAACAGTATAGTGGTACATTCCTATAACAAGCTCTA